>Ga0207117_1006_pt1 | contig 74884 bp, 69 predicted proteins | sample Alteio_BWMinHeat_45_FD_153502 | JGI IMG/M metagenome (GOLD analysis project Ga0207117, IMG submission 153502) | Enriched cells from forest soil in Barre Woods Harvard Forest LTER site, Petersham, Massachusetts, United States -... | ecosystem: Environmental > Terrestrial > Soil > Temperate forest >...
AGAGTGGCGGCTTCTGAAAGATCGACGGTCCATTGCTCAAACCCAATCTGGTCAATCTGTTGGAACAACTCAACTAGCGACCCTTCAATAATTTCGAGATAACTCCACAAGGCCTCGTTGATCTGCGCGAGCGCACTTTTCCAATCTTTTGGCGAAAGCGCAACATGCGGAAGTGTGGTCAGTCGCTTGACCCTCTTGATCACATCATCCACGGCATGGTTTAACCGATAGCCGTCATCATTTACAGCCGAAAGCTGCGGGGGGATATGGGGAAAGGCGTGTATCGCCCCTTCTAAGCGGTGGCTCGTTTCTATCTCTTTGTTTGTCAAATAATTAGAAAGCTGATCCGCCATCGATTCCGTCAGAGTGGCGGCTTGTAGATGCTCGCACGATTGCCAAATCATTACTCGATCTCCATATTCAATAAGGATATCAAGATCAAGAAAATATGTATAGAGTCTTTCCTGCTTCATCATTTATTTAATCTTGCCATCAAGAGGGGGCAAAAGATACAATGGAGTTACTATGTCAGAAAAAGAACAAATGCTTCAGTTTAAGTGCCTCTCGTGCGGAAGCGATGTGGGTTTTTCGTTGTTTAATCTCGACGAAAAAATGCCGATCGACTGCCCCGATTGCAAGAGAAAATACCTCTTTAGCGATCAGAACCTGATTCGCCAGGTGAAAAAGTTTGCAGCTCTTTGCAAGCAGATCCGTGAGTCAGAAGAGATCTTGGGACATGCCAATATCGGGATCGACGTTGGCGAACACCATGTCAAAGTCCCTTATAAGCTTCTCCTTTCGCGACTGAATTCGAGCTTAGATCTCAGCATTGAGGGAAAGACCCTCTCCATTCAATTTCGCGTGGAACCCACAAAACTCCAATCAGGAGCTTCATCATGAATAAGCTTGAACAAATCCGCAAGATGACGACGATCGTTGTCGACACGGGCGATATCGATGCGATCAAAACCTTTCATCCGACCGATGCCACGACAAATCCCTCTTTGATATCTGCCGCTGCTTTAAAGCCACAGTACCAAAACCTGATCGAAGATGCGGTGGCTTATGCGAAAAAACACGGCACGACCCCGGGACAGCGTCGAGCGCTACTCTTGGATAGGCTTTTTATCAGTTTTGGCGTCGAAATCTTAAAAAATATTCCAGGCCGCGTTTCGACCGAAGTGGACGCACGCCTCTCCTTCGATGTAGAAGCGAGCATCCAAAAGGCGCGCGAGCTGATCCGCCTCTACAAGGAAGCTGGCATCGACAAAGAGAGGATCTTGATTAAATTGGCTTCGACTTGGGAAGGCACTCTTGCTGCAAAGGTGCTGGAAAAAGAGGGGATCCATTGCAACATGACCTTGCTGTTCAGCCTGCCGCAAGCGATCGCCTGCGCGGAAGCAAGAGCGACCCTGGTCTCCCCTTTTGTAGGAAGAATCCTCGACTGGTACAAAAAGCAAACAGGAATCGCCAGCTATCCTCCTCAAGAAGACCCAGGCGTTCTTTCCGTGACTAAGATCTACAACTACTTTAAGAAATTCGACTACAAAACGGTGGTCATGGGCGCTAGCTTCCGCAATGCAGATGAAATCATCGAGCTGGCAGGTTGCGATCTTCTGACGATCGCTCCTCCCCTCCTCCAAGAACTTTCCTCAGCTGAAGGCACCATCACGCGCAAGCTCGATCCTGCCAATGCCAAAGGGCTCCCCATCGATAAAATCTCTCTAGATGAAAAAGCATTTCGCTGGCACATGAATGAGGATCCGATGGCAACTGACAAACTCGCCGAAGGGATCCGTAAATTTGCTGAAGATGCTGTGAAGTTGGAAAACACCATCGTGGCAAAATACAACGTGTAGGTTAAGCATGATCTGGCATCCAGACGTTCCCAATCTTCCGATCAAAAAGCCGAAAAAAATCGAAGATATCGAACAGATGGATCCCACGTTTCTCAACTCTTTGCCAGGCACGGAAGTGCAAGAGATGGTCGACGGTGCCGCCGAAGCTGTGGCAAAAGCTTTCAAACAACAAGTGCCAAACGGTACCCACGAACAGTGTCTTGAGATCGTTTCTGTGGCTCTCACCATCACAGGAAGCGGCATCGGCGGCCAGGTCGGCAATGCGATGATCTCCCAAGCAGACAAGAATGCAGAAAGGGTGGCAAGCCTGTTTTTCCCTGAATGACAGGGACAAGGGACGTTAGGGACCTGTCCCTTTACTCTGAGAGCACTAGCTTTTCTTTGGCGAGGATATGCACAAACAGCCTTGTTTCTGCGATCACTACGCCAGAGAGTGCGCACAAGCCAATCAGGTTGGGGATAGCCATCAGGCCGTTGCAGATGTCGGAAATTTTCCAGACGATATCGAGCTCCAGGATAGCCCCTGGAATCACAATCAAGGTGAATAAAAAGCGGTAATAAGGGATGGAAGAGGCTCCAAAAAGATACTCGATGCATTTCTCGCCATAATAGGCCCATCCCAGTATCGTCGTGAAGGCAAAGAGCAGAAGTCCGATTGTGACGATGTATCCGCCCCATGAAAAGACGGAATTGAACGCGGCTAGGGTTAGCGTTGCTCCATTTATCAATTTCCCATCGGCTCCAGCAGTGCCAAACACATCTGTGACAGCTAACACGAGGCCCGTGGCGCTGCACATGACGATCGTGGCTAAAAAGCAACCGGTCATCGAAACGAGAGCTTGCCTTCCAGGAAAATCGGTCCTAGCTGCCGCAGCGGCAATCGAGGCGGTTCCAAGCCCGGCCTCACTGGTCATCAACCCTCGACTCACGCCGACTTGAATCGCCATCAAAACGCCTGCTCCCATGAAGCCGCCAACAGCCGCCTGCCCGCTAAATGCGGATAAGACGATCATGGTAAGCGCGTCTGGGATCCGATCGATGTGGACAATTAAAATCGCACCGGCACCCAAAATGTAAAAAATCGCCATGAAGGGCACTAAGACGCTTGCCATCTTACCAATGCTCTGAATGCCACCGAGCAACGTTAATCCTGTAATGATCGCAATGAGTGTCCCTGTGATCCACGTCTCGATGCCAAACATGCTCTTCATCACATCGGCGACAGAATTCGCCTGCAACATGTTGCCGCCCCCAAACGCCCCAATTGCCCCGAAAATAGCAAAGCTGACCGCCAGCCACTTCCAGCCTAGGCCATATTCAATAAAATACATGGGGCCACCGCACATCTCACCGCGATCGTCTTGCCTGCGAAACTTCACAGCCAAAATCGCTTCGGCATACTTGATTGCCATCCCTATCAAAGCAGTCATCCACATCCAAAAGAGGGCTCCAAAACCACCGACAGTTAAGGCTGTGGCAACGCCAGCAATGTTCCCAATGCCAATCGTAGCCGCTAGTGCGGTCATCAGCGAGGCAAAATGGGTAATATCCCCCTCTCCATCTCCCGTCTTCTGGGATCCAAAAGCGAGGCGCAACGCGTAAGGCAGATAGCGAAACTGCAACCCTTTCAAAACGACCGTTAAATAGACCCCGATGCCGATGAGCAAAATCATCAGAGGAAGTCCCCACACCCACCGGTAGAGGAGATCGAGTGTCGACAGAATAAATGTATACGTTTGAGAATGGTCCATCATTCGGGAAGAGCTGGGGCTTTTTGCCGTGTTGACTTGCCCTTTTCTTGCTCAATTTGATGGAGGAACACACGCGTTTCAGCAACAATCACGCCAGAGAGTAAAATCAAGGCAATTAAATTGGGAATCACCATAAAAGCATTTAAAATATTGGCAATGTGCCAAACCACTTCCATTTTTAAAGCGGCCCCTGGAATGATCAACAGGCAAAAGAGGATCCGGTAGACAATGACAGCTCGATCGCCAAAGAGGTATTCAAAACACTTTTCTCCGTAGTAGGCCCAAGCAACCACTGTCGAAAACGCAAAGAGAATTAAACCAATCGATACGATGTACTGTCCCCCTGGGACTGCAGAGTCGAACGCGGCGATCGCCATCGTGGCTCCCGTAAGAACCTTTCCAGCCTCATCGACCTGGCCCTGCACCCCTGTCAGCGCCAAAACAAACCCGGTAATGGAACAAATAATGACGGTGGAGATCAGCGCTCCAGTCATCGTAATCATCGCTTGACGCCCAGGACAATCGGTACGCGCAGCAGCAGCAGCCATCGAGGGGATTCCCAGCCCGGCTTCATTGGAGAAAATGCTGCGCGCCATTCCGGTTTGGATACCCACCATCACCGTTGCACCCAGAAAGCCTCCAAATGCCGCTTGCCCTTCAAAAGCGCTCTTCACAATGAGCATAAACGCAGCTGGTAAGTGCTCCACATTCAACACCATGACGACTAGCCCAGCAATCAAATAAAAAGAGGCCATAATCGGAACAAGAACGCCTGAGACTTTGCCAATGCTCTTCACGCCGCCCAAAACGACAAAAGCGGCCAGCACACACAAGACAAGCCCAGTGATCCACGGGTTGACATCCCATACATTGTCGATCGCTTCAGCAATGGCGTTCACTTGAACTAAATTGCCAGTTCCAATGGCTGCCAGCGCTCCAAAAATAGCAAAGAGCACGGCCATCCACTTCCACCCCACGCCCTTTTCGATGTACTGCATAGGGCCACCGCACATTTCCCCTCTTTCGTCAAGCTGCCGATACTTCACTGCTAAGAGCGATTCTGCATATTTCGTAGCCATTCCAAACAGAGCTGTCACCCACATCCAAAAAATAGAGCCAAGGCCCCCAATTGCGATGCCGGTAGAAATGCCGACGATAGTCCCAGTCCCGATCGCGCCGGCTAAAGAGGTCATTAAAGCTTGAAACTGACTGATATCGCCTTCAGCGGAATTTTGAGGTGGCAGGACGGTCTGCTTAAGAGCATACCACAAGTAACGGAACTGCATGCCACGCAGCAGAACGGTCAGGTAGATGCCCGTCCCTGCAATGAGGATGAGCAACGGAGGGCCCCACACCCAATTCATCACTTTTTCTAAAAAACTTTCCAAAATTGCGTTGTATTGTTCCATCAAACCGCCCATATTAGACAATGAAGCATTCTACTCGATCTCTAGTTTCGGAACAACGTTTTTTTATTTGAGCCTTTCCCGCTGTGCCTCTTCGACGATCCTCTGAAATCTTTTCGAAGAATTCACAGCGGGAAAGGCTCATTTTTTAGCATAGAGCATGCGAAGAAAGAAAGGAGGGACCAAAGTCGTGACAGCGATGACAATGATCAAGGCTGCATAGAGAGACTCATCGAACACTTTTGTAGCTAAGCCCACGCCAGCAAAAATCAACCCAACCTCACCTCGTGGAATCATCGCGACTCCAATTGCTGTTTGTACAAAACGGGACTCCTTGAAGAGGCAAAAACCAGACAACAGCTTGCCCAAAACAGCAACGACGATCAATGAGCCACTTAAAAGCCAGATGGTTCCGGATGACCAATCGATCTCGCGCAGATTCAGCGAAAGCCCAATAGAGACGAAGAAAATGGGGGTAAATAGATGCACAATGGGGCGCATTTGCTTTTCCACCCGCTGGACAAATTCCTTGGAGTCATTGAGCCAAGTCCCAACGGGCAGTTTGAACTGACGCGAGAGGGCCAGTCCCGCAGCAAAGCCGCCCAAAAGCTCTGGCGCCCCTAAAGAGTAAGCGACCCAGGCAAACAATAAAATGAGGGAGACGATCATTGTCGGCAAGAGACCTGGAATGGTGCTGTTCTCATCCCATTTTTTTATCGACTTTGAAATCAGCTTAGCTGCAATCGGAGCCAGGAGGAAAAAGAGGGCGATAAACAAGAGCACCCTGCCGGCATTCCAGGCATGAACGGAACCGCTGGTGGCAAATTCGTACAAGACTGCCAAAAAGACGATCCCAATGATATCGTCGAGGACAGCTGCGCCCAAAATGACTTGAGCTTCTGGACTTCCCTGTTGCTTCAAATCGTGAAGCACGCGCAAGGTAATGCCGATGCTGGTCGCTGTCAAGGTGCTTCCGATAAAGAGGCTTGTCAAAAGTGAAAGATCAAAGAGTGCATAACTAACGGCAAACCCCAATGCGAATGGGAAAACGACACCGCACACAGCCACAATTGCCGCTTTAGAGCCAGCACTCACCAAACGGCCGATGTCCGCCTCTAACCCAACTTCAAACAACAGGAGAATAATCCCCACCTGAGCCAATAGCACGACGGGATCGGACAGTTGAACGATGTTTAAAAGACTCGGGCCAATGATGATCCCAGCCAACAACTCTCCAATAACGGAGGGTGCTTGAAAATAAGCCGCAACTTCCCCCATGACACGTGCAGAAAAAAGGATCAACACGAGTTGAATGAGAAAAACATGCCCTTCCATGTGTGATCCTTCCTAATAAATTTATGCAAGAGACGTGGTAATCAGCTTTTTTAGCGATTCTTTATCTCGTATGCCAACGACGCGGTTGACTTCTCTTCCATCTTTAAAGACGATAATCGTTGGAATCGACGTGACGCCCAGAGACGAGGTCGTTGCCTGTGCCTTTTCTATGTCGAGCTTAGCGATCGTCGCCTTTCCATTCATTTCAACCGACAGCTCGTCGATGATCGGAGCGATCATTTTGCAAGGACCACACCAATCTGCGAAAAAGTCGACAAGAGTGACTCCCTTGCTGATCGTTTTTTGAAAATTTTCATCGTCTAGATATACAAGGTTACCTGCCATATTCATCCTCAAGTTAAGTGTGCTTAAAACCTCAACTTTACCAGGGAGAGTTCTTTTCTGAAAAGAGAGATTGTGTTATAGTCTACACCTTATCGAAAGGGATCAGATCATGTCAGAAGAGCAAAAAAATTATTGGATATTAGCTTATTACGGATTCCACCCGATTGCCGATCCGCATGCAGAAGTCGCACGCCACAAAGCTTTCCTTGAGCCACGCGATGTCACGTGCCGCATCTACATTTCAGAGGAAGGGATCAATGGGCAAATGAGCGCCTTGCATACCCATGCTCAAGAATACATCGATTGGATGAAATCGCGGGATGAATTTAAAGAGATTGCCTTTAAAATCCACGCGCACCACGAGCAAGCCTTCCCACGCAAGACGATCAAATATCGAAAACAGCTCGTCGCAATCGATGCTCCCGTCAACCTATCACAACGGGGCGAACACGTTTCTCCAACGCGCTGGAAGGAATTGCTCCAAACAGAAAAAAACAAGATTCTCCTCGACGTGAGGAACGAATACGAATGGAAAGTAGGGCGCTTTGAAGGGGCCGAGCTGCCACCTTGCGAAACTTTCCGCGAATTTGTCGCTTACGCCGATCAGCTCAAAAAAACGGTCGATGCCGAAAAGACCCCCGTGATGATGTATTGCACCGGGGGGATCCGCTGCGAACTCTACTCCTCAGTCCTCAAAGAACGGGGATTTAACACGGTTTACCAACTCGATGGCGGCGTGATCGGCTACGGCCTCCAAGAAGGGAATGCGCATTGGCTTGGCAAGCTCTTCGTTTTCGACGACCGCCTCACAGTCCCTATCGATCCCCATGCAGCTGCTCCTGCGATTGGCACTTGTCACCACTGCAATGCCTCGAGCGAAAGCTACTATAACTGTGCCAACATGGACTGCAATACCCTCTTTTTATGCTGCCCAGAATGCTTGAAGGCAAACAAAGGTTGCTGCTGTCAGGCGTGCCTAGAAGCTCCACGCGTCAGGCCACACCACGCTGAAAATGCTCATAAGCCCTTTAGAAGGTGGCAGAAAGGCCCCTAATGAGCTCCAGCATTTTCTGCTTGGTGCTGTCGAGGACCACTGTCAAGCCAGGCTTGACACCCCGTTCAGAGAGCTCAAAGGCTTTCATGGTGTTGCAAATGCGACCATCGAGCCTCACGCCAAGACCGCGAATTCCCACCATGTTTCCCCAATCGCCAAACATCTCCAGCGTCATTTCGCAAGCTGTGATGAGAAACAAGACCTGGCGTCCTGGATTGGCGTGGACGATCTTGAGGATCTCAGCACCGATGTAGTGGATTGTGGGGATCAGCAAGGGAACCACGCGCTCTTTGGGAAGGGCGTGCATGCATTTGCCAATGAAACACTGTTGGCAAACGGGATGGTTGGAATCGGCAATACACTGATCTGTGAAGCGTCCTGAGGGGCATTCAAAAGGTTTATGGCAGTACGAAAAGCCGATCACGAAGATGGCATCTGGATTCTCTAATAGGTGCTTAAAGGCATCGACCGATTCGACGCCGTACAAAAAAAAGTCGCCTTCGCGGGTGTAGGGTTTTGTTTTGAGGGCTGATTTGATAAACGCACAAAAATAGCGAAGAGGATGTTTGAAAATTTGCTTAAATACTTGCATCCCATGGTCTTTCGTGACCATCCACTTCAAACTCTTCCATTTGAGATGCTTAGCCGTTTCGGGGGTGATTCCTGGCATTTGTGGCAAGGTAGTCAATTCTTTCAGGGGATGGGTCTGGCGCGCCTGGCGTGCAGAAGCCTCCCAGGAAGCCTCATAGCTTTCCCACGACTGCCCCTCTTTCCATAGCTTTAACTTCGACATTCCGCTCTCTATTACTCTGAGCGAGAGTCCATATCGAGCTTCTTCTCAATGATCTCTTTGGCTGTGGCCTTCACGGTGGCTAGCCCTTCTGAAAACCCCAGTAACCGCATGAGGTCGTCACAGTAGCACACTTCTGTGCTCAGCTGATCATTAATAGACTCTAACATGGCTATTCTCTTGAGCAACTGTGCTTTAGTCATGACTCCCCTCCTTTGGTTATTGGTTTCGGAAGGAATCGAGCAAGTCGCATGCCAAGTGCCGTGTTTTGACCAAATACATTTTAATATACTGATTATCAATATATTATGAATTTGTAACCGGCAGCCTCTACTCTCGCAGTTTCAGGCCCATTCTGCCATATTTTTTGGTTGCCGTCGATCAAATAATCGCTTATTGTGACTCGTATGTCAAAACTGTACAAAGCGTATAAGTGGAAAAATGGGATTCCCTATGGGATCCAGCCGTTCGAAGGGCAACCAGAAGGGCCCTCTTACAAAGTAATTTCAGATCCTTATTTCAAACGGATTTCAATCGAACAATATGATAATGAACATTTTACAAAAATTATCTACGATTCGGCTCTTTTTGACTTCAGGCACCTTCGGGCGACAGAGCAAATCGCTTGGGAAAAACGGGAGATCTCTCCAACGGTAACGGAAATTCGAAACCAGGACGATCGGCTCATCTTAGTAGAAAACTACACCTTTGAGGAAAACCGTTGCCGTTTGTGCGAGATCCGTTCCCCTCTTGGAGTGCTGCTAGCAAAGCAACAAATGCTCTACACTGCCTTAAACGACCCGTTCAATGGAGTTGTCCTCTTTGATATAAATGGACAACCTGTCATCCAAAAAACGTACGAGCTCGACGAGACAACGGGAGAATTCACCCGTCTTCTCGCCGAGTCGTGGGACATTGCCTTATTTAACTACAGCGCGGTTCTTCGTGAGGTTAAAGTCGTTCTCTGAAATGGGCGATCCCGTGTAATACCAATCGGTTTTTACCGTATCTCCCACGTAGGTAGTACTAGGACCGTGCAAGCGCCCTTCATGCCAAGACACCTCTTGAACGATCTCGTTTCCATCGCGGTAACGCCTTTCCACACCATGCTTTTGACCATTGAGGTAGGGCACTTCAGTATATTTTTCCCCGTTTTGATAGAGTGTTGTCATCCCATTCTGCTTGCCATCCGCCCACATTTCGACGCTGTGCGGTTCGCCAGCGGGATAAAACGTCTTCTTTTCGCCATGAAACGCACCATTTTGATAGGAGATAGATTCACGTGGAGAACCATTTGGGAAGTAGGTTGTGCGCAAGGCGAGTTGCCCCCCGCTGATCGCATCTGTCGAAAGCAACTGCCCATAGTCGTCGCGGATCAATCGGGTTCCTTCTGAATTGTCCACTGTGGCATCGCGCTGGTTATTGATCGTAAAGTAGTCCCCTTGCAGGATCAATTCTCCACTTTTTTGTTCGATGCTCTTTGGCGTTCCATTCAGGTACCAGTTCGATACGGCATTGATCCCAGGAGCTGTTTCGAAAATCGTTTCCTGTTTTGGAGTGCCATCGAGAAAATACAACACTTCTTTTGCGACGGTGCCATTTTGATACGTTTCCCTTTTCTCGATTTGCGAGCTATGGGGATAAGAATAGGTCGTGTCGCCCTCTAAAACGCCTGCATTGTACGATTTTGTCACTACGACGCCATCGGCCAACGTGGTCACGACTTGACCATCCTGCCCAGAAGATGCCCAAAAGTCACTAGGAACAGCAACGCCATAGCGGTGCACGTAGGTGGCATTAACAACAGGAACTTCCTCCTCACAACACTGCTGACCACAGCTAACTGCCAACACGGCAAGTGCGTAGAGACTTATTATTTTCATGCTTTTCATCATCTTACCCTCGTTCATTTTGGAGCAATCGACGCAAGCATTCTAGCATGCTCGACATCGACAGTTCCCTGTTCAATTGTTTTACTTTTGTCTCGATAGACAAAGCGAATCGTAACATTCTTCAACCCTTTTCCCAATTTGTCGCTGCGGTAAATATCGCGGACTGTGACCTTTTCTAACAAAAGAGAAGCGGCCTGTTTAATCTGGTGCAACAAAGCGTCAATCTGTACATGGTCTGCGAGCGTTAAAGTCAAATCTCTCTCAGAAGAAGGGAATGGACAAATCTCCTCCATCAGCTCTAAGGGAGGACACTTGCTGAATAGGTCGTGCAGGTTAATTTCACCATAATAGATTGGTTGAGGGACGTCCAACCGCCTAACGACTGACGGATGCACTTCTCCGAATGAACCGATTTTAAGCTCTCCTGAGTATACGTCCGCTTGTCTTCCAGGGTGCAAGGAGTGAAGCGCTCCCATTTTAAACTGTACATCAGGCACTCTCAAGGCTGTGAGCAAATTCTCTATGATCCCTTTCACATCGTAAAAATCGTAAGGAACAGCCTTGCGCTCCCAATGCTCTGGACGCGACATCCCACTTAAGACAATAGCGACAACGGACTGCTCCCGATACGCTTCTCCATCTTTAAAATGAATCCGCCCCACTTCAAACCCGGCGATGTTATGATTCTGGTGATCCCAATTGTATTTCACAACACCTAAAAGACCTGGCAAAAGGGACGTGCGCAAGATCGATTGTTCAATCGATGTGGGGTTCAGCACCTGGACCCACCCCTTCTTGGATGCCTCTGTTGGTTGAACGACATTCAGCAGAGAAGGACCGATCAAATCGCAGTTAAGAAATTCTTGAAGCCCTTCGGCAATCAACTGATTGCGCACCTTTCTTTCAAAAACAAAGATAGGGGCATGGGGAATCTGGGAGGCTGTGTAGCGGCAATCAGAAGTCGAAATATTGCCATACCCATAAATGCGGGCCACTTCTTCAATCAGGTCTATTTCCCCTTGTAGATCGTTCCGGTAAGTAGGAACGGTAACGGAGAAGCGGTCACTGCCTTCCAAGCGGCTTTTGAACCCGAGCCGACCAAACATGCTCTCCACCTCGCTCACACCCAACTGAGTTCCCAATAAGGCATTGATCTTGCCTAAGCGGCAAAACAGTTGATGTTCTGGGAAGGGGCGTTCAGACACCTCCACAACCCCTTTAGCCAAACGGCAAGGTGTGACCTGCTGAATAATTTGGCAAACCCGGTCTAATACTACACGAATCGCATTCGGATCGGTGCTGCGTTCAAAACGGCGAGACCCTTCTGTCATCAAACCCAAGTGCTTACCTGTTCGACGGACATAAATGGGGGAAAAATAGGCACATTCGATCAAGACGTTCTGCGTCACATCACTCACCTCTGAATTAGCGCCCCCCATCATGCCACCGATAGCGATCGGCTTGCTCTTGTCGCAAATGAGCAAATTCCCCGTATCGAAGATCCGCTCTTTCCCATCCAATGTAACGAGCTTCTCCCCCTTTTGCGCCTCGCGAACGACGATGTGATGCCCTTCGATCTTGTCGTAATCAAAAGCGTGTAGAGGATGCCCATATTCGAGCATGACGTAGTTCGTTGCATCGACGACCTGATTGATCGAACGGATGCCAGCGGCTTCTAGACGGCGCTTTAACCATTCAGGAGAGGGGCCGATTTTCACCTCTTTGAGGAGGCGACAGCCATAGCGCGGACACCCTTCTGGAGAGAGAACGCTTACAGCGATCTCTTTTGCGATCGGCAAAGTTTCGTCTTCCACCACGACCGGAGGCTTTAATTTCACAGGCAAGCCTGTCGCGGCAGAAAGCTCGCGGGCTACACCTAAAAGACTTGCACAATGCCCCAGGTTAGGGGTCAAAGAAATTTCAAAAATCTCATCCGCAAAAAGAGAATTTACGTCGATTCCGACTTTTACCTGCTCACCTAGCTCAATGATCCCTTGAGAATCTTCCCCAAGACCCAACTCGTCTGGAGCACAGAGCATCCCACACGATTCCACGCCGCGGAGTTTGGTCTTCTTAATTTTAAACTGCTTCCCATCGGCATCGGTCAACGTCGCATCGATGCGGGCAAACGCTGTTTTAAGACCGGGGCGGCAGTTGGGCGCTCCGCAAACAACTTGAAACTCTTGCTGCCCATCAAACACGGTTGCAACGCAGAGCTTATCGGCTTCAGGGTGTTTTTTCGTGTCGCGCACCTCTGCCGTGACAACGCCGCTAAAACTCATCTGGGAACGCTCGATGCCATCTACTTCCAACCCAGCCAGAGTCAAAACCTTAGCAATTTCGGAGGAGGGCATCCGAATATCGATGTACTCCTGCAACCAACTCAATGGAATTTTCATAACATCAGAAACCTTAAAATTAATGGGTCTAAGCATACGAAATCCCCAATAGAACGCAAGAAAAATTGTCAGAAGGGACGGCAGGGACCTTTTTTCTCTTTTCAGCAAAAGACTCAATAGGGTACAATGCTCCTCATTAAGCCTAAACTGCAGGAGACATTCTCATGGCAAAAAAACGTGAAAAGATTAAGATGAAGAGCTCTGAGAGCCCTTACCACTACTACACAGAAAAAAACAAGTCAAACACTCCTGAGCGTATTGCAAAGAGAAAGTTCGATCCTCTCTTGCGCAAGCACGTAGAGTTTAAGGAATCTAAGTAACCCGACTTGCACCCAACGAAACGGAGGGTTATAGATGTTCGAGCTGTCCATTGCACGTCGGTATCTGTTTCCCCGTTGGCGTCAAATTTCCGTTTCAATCATCAGCATCCTGTCTACCCTTGTGATCGCTTTAGTCGTGTGGCTGATCGTCGTCTTCTTCTCTGTCAAAGACGGCCTTGAGTCTGGTTGGATCAATACCATCGTTGCGCTCACGGCGCCTGTCCGCGTCACTCCAACTGAGCACTACTTCAAATCGTACTACTACTTAGCCGACACGATCAGCAACAGCTCAAACTACACAGTCAAGACGCTTGCAGAAAAAAAAGACGCGCCCCTCACCGATCCCTACAACCCCGAAGAAGATGAGGAGATCCCCTCGTTTTGGCCACATCCCGATCGCTTGCCAGACGGCTCTTTGATCGACCCTGTCAAACAGGCCTTTGCTCTTGCAAGCAGTTTGCCCGGAGAAAGCCGCCTCTCTGTTTCTGACTACGAAACGGCTGTTGCAAACCTCACTATCCATTTAGACGCGCTCCATGCGGTCACTTCCAATACGGCGCAAAGACAAACGCTTGAACAGGTGGTTTACCTAGGTAGTCTAGATCCTTCGGCTCGCGCCGTCTCCCGCATTTTGTTGCCCCCTGCCGCTCCTGATGTCGCGCATATGCTCAACCAATTGTTGGCCACGCACCCTTCTGCCGAACAACTATTGGCCTTTTTCAACGCCTTTCAAATTACAGAGCTCCAAACACCCACAGCAGGATGGAAGCTGCCTCCACTACTCCTCCCCTCTCAAGCCCGCTGGAAGGGGATATTTCTCCCTCATTACAGAGGAGGCAACAGGCTCTTCGTTCCCGTAGAGAGCAATAATACCCACACCCTCCTAATCAAATTTCAAAAGAGCGGTATCGCAGCAGAAGCAGTCGATATCGCAATTGAGAACGGACAAGTTTCTTTTGCAACTGCTACAGAAAACTTCAAATTTTCGATCAACGACATTCCCCTTTTTCTGGAAGGAGATGTGACGATACCAGCCTCTATAGCGAAAGAGCATCTCAAAGAGACCTCTCATCTAGGCGACATTCCCGTCTCGGCCAAACTATTAATCCAGGGAAGCGAGCTCAATGGAGAAATTCGCTTAAATTCCCTCCCCATTGCAGCAATTGTGCCAAGCCGTTCAAACGGCTGGAGTGGGATTGTCAATGTCTCGCCTAAACAAGAAGCTCTCCTTTGGCCCAGCAACAGCTCGATGACCTCCCCCATCTTGCTTCCCAAAGTCTTTAAAGAAGCGGGCGCTCTCATTGGCGATAAAGGCTATTTGACCTACTACTCACCAACCCCTAGTGCTGTGCAAGAGCAAAGAATCCCCGTTTTCATCGCAGGCTTCTACGACCCAGGAATCATGCCGATCGGCAGCAAGTACGTCATCGGCCCTAAAACGCTTGTCTCAGAAGTGCACGGCGCTATTCCCAACGAACAAGCCACTTTCAGCAATGGAATCAACATCCGCTTCGATGACTTTAAAAATGCCCCGCATGTCAAAAACCAGCTCAAAGAAGCGTTTGAGGCCGCAGGCATTGCTCCCTACTGGAAAATCGAAACTTACCAAGAATTCGAATACACAAAAGACCTCATCCAACAGCTCAGCAGCGAAAAAAACCTCTTTTCCCTCATCTCGTTGATCATCATCATCGTCGCATGCTCTAATATCATCTCCATGTTGATTATCCTCGTGAACGATAAAAAAATTGAAATCGGGATCCTCCGTTCAATGGGAGCTACGTGGGCACATATCGCCACAATCTTTGGATTCTGCGGCATGGTCATTGGAGCCCTGGGCAGCCTGATTGGCATCGGAGCTTCCATTTTGACGCTGCACTACATCAATGAACTTGTCGATTTCTTAGGTCGCCTCCAAGGGTACGACCTATTCAATCCAGTTTATTACGGATCGGTCCTGCCCACCCAACTGAGCGTAGAGGCGTTGGCTTTGGTATTTGTCGCAACGGCGATCATCTCCCTTTTGGCAGGAATGGTACCGGCGATTAAAGCCAGCTTACTGCGTCCTTCAGCCATCTTACGAGCGGAGTAGTGATGAAAAAACATCCCCAAATCCTCCAAGCGTGCAACATCCACAAACGGTTCAAAAAGCCTCTCGATCTTTACTTACTCAAAGGGATCGACCTGACGGTGAAACGGGGCGAATCGGCAGCGATTGTCGGCAAATCGGGGCAAGGAAAAAGCACCCTTCTCCATATCCTTGGCACGCTGGAATCCTCGACCACTGGAGATCTTCTCATCGGAGGAGAAAAGGTCTCCTTCATCAACAAGAGTCGCATTCGCAACAAGCAGCTCGCGTTTATTTTCCAATCGTTCCACTTGTTCGAAGATTTCTCCGTTCTCGACAACATTTTGATGCCTGCTAAAATCGCTCGTCAGGACACGCATCCTGGATCAGACGCGCATCAAAAAGCCATGGAAGACCTAGTGGCAGTCGGCCTTGAAAAACGTGCCCATTTCCATGCGAAGCTGCTGTCTGGTGGAGAAAAGCAACGCGTCGCTATTGCTAGAGCCCTTTGCAATGATCCAGACTTAATTTTTGCAGATGAACCTACGGGCAATTTGGACGACGAAACTTCCGCGCAAATCCAAGAGCTGCTCCTTAACTGTGTGAAAAAAAACAACAAAGCACTCGTAGTAGTTACCCACGACACCGCTTTCGCTAATAAGTGCCACACCTGCTACAACCTGGAAAATGGGATCCTGTTGTAAGAGTCTTTCCTTTTTTCTTTCCTCGAAATCTCTGAATCTGCTAATGTTAATACTTCCTCACGCGGTATCGGAGCATAGCGCAGTTTGGCTAGCGCGGCTGCTTTGGGAGCAGTAGGTCGGGGGTTCAAATCCCTCTGCTCCGATCCTTTTTTATCCGCTCCTATCTCCGTTGGGATAGGAGCTTTTTAATGAACCACTTAATTCCACTTTCTTGGATCTATTGGGATCCGCCCAAAGAAGCTTTTACCATTCCAGGGATCAACCTTTCCGTTGCCTGGTACGGCATCTTATTTGCGGTTGGTTTTTTGCTCGCCTATTGGATGATCATCCCGATCTTTCGGCAGTTTATCCTGGAACATCACTCTAAACTCTCTCGACCAGCTGCAACCGCTATGGCGACCCAGGCAGCTGACACCCTCATGTTGTACGCTGTCATTGGGACAGTGATTGGGGCGCGATTAGGGCACATGCTCTTCTACGATTTCTCACTCTTCATCCACCATCCTCTCGAATTTTTTATGATTCGCCATGGAGGCCTAGCCAGCCATGGAGGTACTGTCGGGGTGATGATTGCGATCATTTTCTTTTTAAAACGGATCCAAAAGAAGTCTCTACCCGAGCTGACTTATATTGACCTTCTCGACATCATGGTCATCCCCACCGCAATTGTTGCGTGCTGCATCCGCCTGGGCAATTTTATCAACCAAGAGATTCTAGGAACGGCCACCTCACTGCCTTGGGGGATCATTTTTGGTCATCCCGGCGATGCCTCCACACCCATCCCGCGCCACCCTGCCCAGCTGTACGAAGCCCTTCTCTATGCCGCAACATTTGCGATCTTGTTCACTCTTTGGTACAAAGCTAAAGATTCTTTGAAAAAGGGGACCCTCAGTGGTCTTTTTTTCATCTTTGTGTTTGGAGGACGTTTCCTGATCGAATTCGTCAAGGAACCTCAAGGAGGTATTTTCGATGAATCGTTCCTCCAGGTTGGACAATACTTGAGCATCCCCTTCATCCTGCTCGGCATCTATCTCCTGTGCTTACAACCAAAAAAAACTCTCCGCTAATCAAAATGCAACGCAAAGTTTCAAAGATGCAAAATCGTAAAGGCGCAGACTCACTGTATCGAATCCGCTTGAACTATAAGAAAAATAATTTACAATAGGCCTCTAAATTTCATAGAGGAGCGCCATATGTCTGTCCAACTTAACAATTTTTCCATCTCAGCCGGACTTAACTTTTTTGCCAAGCAGGCTGTTCATGCAGCAGACAGATTAACCGAGCTTACCTTTCATGTTCTAGACGGGACGACAACGAGCCTTGGACGATTGGTGCCCGATTTCCGACCAAAGTCGGTGGGGGACGTGGTGCTTCAAACAAAGAACACCGGAAGCGCTTTGTTCGACACCCCTGAAGGGGATGTTTTGATCGAGATCACCCAAAATGAACAAGGACGATATACGTTCCTGGCGACAGGAGAGGATTTAGAGCCGGTAATCTTTGCTGAAGGAAAAAAGAAGACAAGTCGTGCTGTTTGGGAAGTGATGGTGTCAACCTATTTGCAAAAGATTGTAGGCAGCTCATCACGGGTTGATTATGGGGTGAGTGCCAGCCGTTGGACGGGAGAGAAGTTTGCGGACCTTAAGGAGAAATATTCGGCGGAAGGCCTTTTGCGCAAAAAGGGTGACGAGGTGATACTGAAATTGCCTGATGAACCTTTGATGACTTTCAAGGGTCCTCAGGCCAACTTGAAGGCTAAGATTGTATTAAAGCACTTCTATCAAAGTCGAAAAACACCAATGGAAGAGGAGCAATCGAAGCATTGGGATTTTCTGAACCGCTTGTTTATCGGTTACCTTTATTTTTCTGGATATGCGTTAGCTCCTTGGGTAAATGATCATGTCCTGCTACCCCACCAAAGAACCCAAATAGCAGAAGAAAAGGCGCAACGGATGACTGCAGATGGTTATTTGGATGAGCATGAGTTGAGGGAAATGGCGCAAAACCCAATATTGCGCCAGCATGTGACTGACATGGCAGAGGCGCAAGCAGATGGCGGTGATGCCACACTTCTTTCTCAACTAGAAAATGTCACCTTTCAACCAAACGGCTACACACAAACTTACGAATACGATGGAAAAAGTTATAAAGATAGCCATGCGTTTTCAACGGAAAAAGAGACTCACAGCCGCAAGATTTGCCCAAAGGAGGGCTATTGCGAAGAGTTCATCACAGAAAAAAGCAAAACCACTCTCACCTATACGCAAAAAAAATATGGCGAAGACAAAATCGACGTACAAACAGCGTCCTTCAAAAAAGATGGAGATGAATGGAAGTTAGTCAGGAAAGAGGAATATGAGGAAGCCCGCGTCTTTAAGCTAGCCGATAGAAGTTTTGCATCGACAATATTCGAGCAATCCAGGCAGATTGCTGTCAAAACTGCGACGGCATGCGTTGCCGCAGCATTGACAGGGCATAATCCAAAAATAGCCGTGCTCGCTTCCTTGTTTACAGTCGTCAGCCGTTCTCGTGGGATTGCTGTGCTACCACCCGTATCAGAAACGCATCAAGTCAAGGAAATCAAGTCTGGTCCGGGAAATTCCATGATGAGAAAAACCGCGCCAATCACCTTGCTCAATCCTTTGCCGAACCTTTCCGTTGAGCCGGGTTCCGCGCTTAATTACCTCATCAATTTACCGTCCTATTGCCAGCTGTCCAGCCCGAATGCAAACCTAGAGCTTTCAATTCAACAAGCAAGTGGCGCACCGGCCCCTAGCTGGATTTCAATGAACATGGGTGACATTACGTTTGATAGTTCGCTGTATTTGGGTCCGCATACTTCTTATAATGTCTATGTTTCAGGCAAATATGCTTATGTTGGAACGTCTGGTGGTATTATAGTTGTCGATATCAGCAATCCAACTAGTCCTTCAGCAGTGGGTTCATTTCCGTTGACAGGGGGGCCACAACTCGTATTTGTGAGTGGAAATTATGCTTACATAACTAGTGTAGGACAAAGTTTCTCGTATGTGGTTGATGTCTCAAATCCCTCAAATCTTACTTTGGTAGATACTGTCAATGCTGGAAGTCATACTTTTCAACAAATGTCTGGCGCTGGTAATTATTTGTACTTCGCAGAGGAAGATATCACTTATCGCTCTAGTTTAAATATATCGAGTCTTAGCAATCCGGTATCCCCGGCTCAAATTGGTTCATTGGGCGGTCTTGTTTTCAATAGTCCAATACTGACTGTTGTGGGTGATTATGTTTTCCTAAGTGTACTACAAGACGTAACCGTTTTACCAGCTTGTGCCATGGTTAATGTCAGTGTACCATCAAAACCTGTTCTGATTACAACAATTCCACTAACAGGTGATTTTAGCTCAGCTTCCATGAAAGGAAATTACCTTTTTATAACAGCACAGGGGGTGTTAAACATTTACAATCTCACTACCGTTTCTAATCCCGTCTTAGTTCAAAGCATTTATGTTCACTCAATTGGTGCAATGCATTTAGATGGAAATTATCTTTATATATCGGGATATCCAGGCGTAACAGTCATCGATATCACAAATCCGCTTATGCCAAAAATAGTCAAATCTATTTCCACTCCTGGAGGTATTTCTAATGAATTATTTGTTAGCGGTAACAACATTTTTGTTGCGGATAATCTAGCAGGGCTTACGATTTTCAACGCACAGCAAAGAGTTTTATCCGGAACGCCACAAGCATCAGATCGCGGTTTGTTGCTTTTGAATGTGACTGCTACGAATGATGTTGGCGATACCCTTGTGGATTCGATAGCCGTTCATGTGGGCGATATTAACGTTGCCATACCCATACCCAACCAGCAGGTGTATGTGGGTAATTCGATCACGCTCACTCTCCCTGAAGGGACATTTGAATTCCCCAACGCAAATTTCACCTATTCTGCCGGATTAGCTGGAGGATTTCCATTACCTTCCTGTATCACCTTTGATTCAGCCACGCGCACATTCCAGTGCACACCGCGCTCAGGAGATCAGAATACATATGTCATACAAGTAGCAGGTGATGATGGCCATGGGGGAATAGTTTCGACGACATTTGGTTTAACCGTAATCGATGGAACGAAATACGCCCCGGTCGTACTCAATCCATTACCCGACGCGCCCGCAACCGTTGGCGTTCCATTTTTTATGCAAATTCCGGCGGACACCTTTAAAGATCTCAATGGTGAGCAATTGACAATCACCGTGAACCAAGGTGGTGGTATGCCGCTTCCTCAATGGCTGAAATGGAATCCGAAATTGCTAACTTTATCCGGGACACCAGGTCCTTTCGACACCAACACGTATGCGGATCGAATAGTCACTATTAACGTATGGGGAAAAGATAATGATGGTAGCGCCAAGACCAGTTTCACAATCTCTGTCGGAGGTGAATCCTTTTGGGCAGCATTTATAAAAATTGGATTTGGCACAGCATCAGCAGTGGGTACTGCTTATGGGCTGTGGAAGGAAAGAGCGTTGATTTGGAATTACCTTTGCAAGAAAAAATATAGAGGTGAGCCTGAAAAAGCCATTGTGAATCAACACTATAGCCATGTAATAAAACTTGAACGCAAAAAGGTGAAAGAGATTACTGTATTTTCGGGCGGCAAGCCTTTGCCACAATTGAAACCCTTACCGGATGGTCTGAGTTATAAGTTTGGTGAGCTAAGCGGCACTCCAACTGATTCTGGCGACAAGCCTTTGCCACAATTGAAACCCTTACCGGATGGTCTGAGTTATGAGTTTGGTGAGCTAAGCGGCACTCCAACTGGTAAAGATTTAGGCCGCTTTATCGTACGTGTCTTTGATCATGATGGATATATCTATGAAGAATTTGATTTGATCATCAAGAAGAGTGAAAGCGATTCTGACCCTGATCCGGAAGATCAGTTCTCTTGTATTGAAGCAATAAGGAAAATGATCTTTCATCCTTTTGTTTCTGGTTCACCAAGGAGAGACGGTGACGAGGAAGGTGGAAAGGGTTGCTTAGGCAGGGTAAAAAAACATCTACCCACAGAATTTCCCATGAGAAATTTAAGAAAGCATGAAAGCGACAATACATAAGGTTAGTTTACGAAAGATCTCTAAATCTAATAGAGGGGTGTCTGTATCATTTATCAATTTTTCCATCTCAACCAGACTTAAACTTTTTTTGCCAAATAGGCACTTAGTGCTGCGGATCGATTGACGCCCACTTCCTCTCTGCGTTTTTGCAACTTTGCATTTAAATCATAATAGTAAATTATTTTTTCTTTTAAGACTCTCAGACACAATGTCAATTTTTGTTTGATTTTTAATTGTCAAATCTAAGAAAATGTCCTCATCATCTTGTCGTGGTGGTTCTTATGCAAATAAAATTCCTGTTTCTCTCGCTTCTGATCGCGACGGCTTCTTTAAGAGCAGCACCCAACATGGATCACCCGCTCACAATCTGCGAACTCGTCGACATTGCCCTGGAAAACCATCCTGCAACAAAAAAAGCGTGGTGGAACGCCAACCGAGCTGCTTCTGCTTTGGGCTCTGCGAAAAGCGCCTACTATCCTCAAATCGATATGAGTGCCGATATCCGCAACGGCGTTGATTTTAAATTCATCAACGGTCCAGATACCTCTTACACCATTGTGGGAGCCAATCTCCTTCTTTCGATGATGCTCTACGATTTTGGTCAAACAAGTGCAAACGTCAGTTCTGCCAAAATGGGTTTGCTTGCTGCTAACTGGCAAAACGATTGGACAATCCAAAAAGTGATGGTAAAGGTCTTGGAAAATGCCTATGGCACTCTCCACGCTCAAGAAACGTACGAAGCGTCCTTAAGCGCTCTCGCAGACGCGGCAAAAGTACTCGAAACCGCTCAAGAGCTGAACCGCGCGGGGTTAAGTCCCATCGCCGATGTGTACACGACGCAGTCGACCTACGCGGTCATGCACATGGACGTGATTCAACAACGCGCACAACTCGAAATTCAGGTGGCAAAACTCGCTTCCAGCCTTGGATTATGCGCTACAACACTTCTAACGCTAGCGCCCTTTGATTCGTTGCCAGCTCCGACGTGCCAACAAACAGAGGCTTTGATCCAGTTGGCATTGGAGCAACGCGCAGATTTGATGGCGCAGCAGGCACGGGTCGCTGCCATGGCTTATAACCAAAAACGAACAACCGCTGCCAACTATCCCACAATTAGTTTTGCAGGAAGAGGCGGAGCAAACCACGCATTTCAAGACAACACAGAGGCGGGTCAATACATGGTCTCCTTGAACTTGGAAGTCCCGCTCTTTACTGGCTTTGAACTCATGTACAACAACCGACAAGCTTACGCGGATACACAGCTTACGTTAGAAGAGTGTGCCGAGCTGCAACTAGACATCGCTTTGGAAGTGTTAACTCATAGCCGAACTCTGCAGGCTGTCCAAGAAATGCTGCCAGATGCAGAAGCAAATTTAATCAGCTCTCAAAAAGCGTATGAAAGCACTTTAGAACGTTACAAAGCCGGTAAGGAAGGTATCGCAGAGGTGTCATTCAGCCAAAGACAACTCGCCGCAGCACGCGTCCGCTACAGCGAAGTGAAAACGCGCTGGCTAGTTTCGTTGGCCAATCTCGCTTATGCTACAGGGACGCTCAATCAAGACATGGAGTCATCATGCAATTAAAACCATTCATTTTTACAGGCATTGCTTGCGTCCTTCTTGCAGGCTGCGAAACTGGTCAAAACGGCCTTCAAAGAGCAGAGCCTCCCGCTATTCCCGTGGTTGCTGCGACTCCATCTGTCCAAGACATCACCGTCTACTTGGAATCAATTGGTACCCTCTTGGCCGCAGCCTCCGTGGAAATCCGCCCCCAAGCATCTGGCATGATTAAGGAAGTGTTTGTCGACGAAGGTCAGTGGGTCGAAAAAGGAACTCCTCTTTTTGAGATCGATGAAATGCCCTATTTGACGAAAGTCCAAGAAGCAGAAGCGCAGCTCAAAAGCGACGAAGCTGACTTGACAGTGGTGCAAAAAAAATTGACTCGTCTCCGCTCGTTAGTCGATAAGGATTACATCTCAAAAGCCGAGTGGGAAGGGCTCGAGGCTCAAGAAGAGAAGGCAAATGCTTCACTTCAACTCAATAAAGCCCGCTTAACCTATGCCAATATCGACCTTGCGCATTGCACAGTCCGCTCTCCCCTCAAAGGCCGCATTGGTGCCATCAACGCACTTGCAGGCGAAATCGTCGCAGCGGGACAAGCGGAGGCTCTCACAACAGTCACCAACATAGATCCATTGATTGTGGAGTTTGCCCTTACCGAAAAGGAGTTTTCCTTGGTCCCTAAAGATCAATTGACAATGGAAGTGCAAGCAACGTGTTCAAAGGAGCCCTGCAAAACGGGTTCTATCACCTTTCTGGACAACGAATTTGATCCCAAAACTGGCCTGCTGTTAGTGCATGGCGTACTTGCAAACCCCGACTACGACTTGCGCCCTGGTCAAACCGTACATGTCAAGATGCCTGTAGCTCTTCAAACCGACGTTCTCCTCATCCCTCAAAAAGCGATCCGCTATAGCCAACAAGGCCCTTTTGTCTATGTCGTGAAACCCGACATGAGCGTCACTGTGCGACAAGTAAAACTGGGCGCCGAACGCGGCTTGGATCAAATCATCCTGGAAGGACTTGAATCCAGCGAACAAATCATTCTAGATGGCCACTTGAGGCTATCAGAAGGCACTAAGGTGGAGTTAAAATGAACTTATCTTCGCCCTTTATCAACCGTCCGGTCATGACCACATTTGTGATGCTCACGATCGTCCTTGCTGGATTGACAGCTCTGTCGCGCTTGCCTGTCAACGACCTGCCGACCATCGAACACCCGCACATCCACATCATGGCAGGATACACGGGAGCCAGCTCAGAAACTGTCCTCAACCAGGTCACGATCCCCCTCGAAAAAGAGCTCACTCACGTGAAAGGGGTGGAGGAAATGGCTTCGAAAAGCTCTCCAGGGATGTCGAATATTTCTCTTTCTTTTGACTTGTCAAAAGATATGGACGAAGCGGTACGCGATGTGCAAGCAGCCTTAAACCGAGCTGAGGCGCATCTGCCTAAAGACCTCGAACCTCGCCCCGCATATGAGCTGAAACAAGATTCGCAAGATCCGATCATGTGGTTCATGTTGACATCGGATGAGAAAACGATTGGAGAACTGCGCAGCTACACGGATGCCTTCATTCTACCGCGGCTAAGCAGGCTGGAGGGCGTTGCTCAAATTGTAGTATACGGCGCCAATAAATCGGTCTGGCTGCGCCTCAATCCTGAAATCATAGCAGCGCGTCAAATCGGATTTAACCAAGTGATGGATACCATTAGACAGCACACCTCGCAAATGCCTCTTGGCACTATCCAAACAAGCATTAAGCGGTTATCGATTGAATTGTCGGGTACAATCCATGAAGCGAAAGAGCTCGCAAACTTGAAAATTGGCAACACGCCTGTTCGGATCAAAGACATTGGCGAAATTTCTGAAAAATCGGCACATGAACGGGAGTTCCATTTCGTCACGCCGAAAAAATCGTCGATCGCACTCATCCTGGGGGTACAAAAGGTAAGCGGTGGGAACACCGTTGCCATTGCAAAATCGGTCAGAGGCGTTTTGGATTCGATCAAGCAATCCCTTCCACCTACGATGCTGCTCCACCTGTGGTTTGATAAATCGGTCTGGATCGAAGAGTCTCTGCACGACGTCCAATGGTCGCTTCTCTTCTCCTTTATCCTGGTCGTGTTGGTCATCTACTTTAGTTTGGGACGCCTTGCGGAATCGATGATTTCCAGCGCAGCTCTTCCCCTCTCTTTGCTCGGAACCTGCATCATCATGTATCTGGCCCACTTCAGCCTCGACCTGCTCTCCCTACTCGCCCTTACCTTGTCGGTAGGGTTTGTCGTCGACGACGCGATCGTCGTATTGGAGAACATTGTACGCTGGCAAGAAAAGGGAAATTCCCCCCGTCAAGCAAGTTTGATCGGTTCTAAGCAGATTTGCTTTACCATTCTTTCGATGACGCTCTCTTTAGTGGCTGTATTCATTCCGCTCCTCTTTATGTCAGGAACGAATGGGCGCCTGTTTCGCGAATTTAGCATTACACTTGCAGTTGCGATCTTAGTCTCGGGCTTTATTTCCCTTTCACTCACTCCCATGCTGTGCAGCCGCTACCTAACAGCACATCGGGGGCAAAACAAGCTCCAGTATGCGATCGACAATGCAAATGCATGGGCGATTGGTTTATATGGAAGAACGTTAAAAATCTGCCTGCGCTATCCTAAGTCAATCCTCTTGTTCGCTCTTTCGTGCATGGCAGCAACGGTTTTCCTCTTCTCGAAACTCCCCGTTAACCTCATCCCACCTGAAGATCGCGGTTTTTTCTTTACTGTCGTCAACTTACCAACGGGGATGGATTCGCCATCGATTGGGGCAAAACAAAAAAAACTGGATCTCCTCGTTCAGCAAAACCGGAGCATCGAGAGTTTTCTTAGCTTAAATTTCGACGGCAATTTGTTGTATCTTGTCCGCTTACTTCCGATTTCCCAGCGGCCGCCTCAACAGCAGATCATTGGAGAGATCCAACAGCTGATGGATGCAATTCCCGGCACGATGACGTTCATTCAGCCCTATCAGCTCATCAATCTCGATATCGACTTTGGCAATGCAGGACAATACGAATTGGTCGTGCGGGGGCTTGATTTCGATACCGTTGAGAAGGCGACAAATGACCTGACCAATCTGTTAAAGACACATCCAGAAGTTACTTTTGCGCAGCACTCTCTCAAACACGACGCGCCCATGCTCACTCTGCATATCAACGAAGACCTGGCACACAAGCTCGGGTTTGATAAACAAAAACTTCAAGGGTTGTTGCAAAATGCATTTGGCCAAGCATCGGTTGGGACGTTGCAAAAAGGGGCAGAACAGGAGAACATTTACATGGAACTCCTTCCTGAATTTCAAAATTACACAGATGCTCCAGGCTCCCTCTACCTGACAACGGAAAGCGGCAATTTCGTCCCCTTTAAATCGTTGGCTACCTGGGAAGAAAAGCTGGGATCGCCTGACCTCGTGCGCAGAGAGCAATTACCTGCCGCAAGCATCCGCTTTTCGCTCTCAGACGGGATTGCTCCAAACAAAGGCTTAGAACTCGTCGAGAACATTGCTCACAACCAATTGCCTGGCGATACTTCAGGGGGATTGGTAGGTTCTGCCAAACTCATCTCATCGACAATTCGCGATACGTTGCTGTTGTTGTTAGCAGCAGCTGTCGTCATGTATATCGTTTTGGGAATCTTATACGAAAGCTTCATCCATCCCCTGACGATCCTCTCCTCGATCCCCTTTGCTGGCTTAGGCGGGATTCTAACGCTCTTTCTCTTTGGCGAGCCTTTGTCGATCTTTAGTGCCGTGGGCTTCTTGCTCTTGATCGGGATCGTCAAAAAGAACGGGATCATGATGGTCGACTACGCGATCGAAGCGCAAAAGGAAGGCAGCAATGCCGTCCAAGCGATTTACGACGCCTGCCTGATCCGATTCCGGCCTATTATGATGACGACCGTAGCAGCCGTCATGGGCGCCGTCCCGATTGCAATTGGCTTTGGAGATGGCGCGGAGATGCGCAGAGGACTTGGCCTTGTGATTGTAGGCGGATTGCTCTTCTCACAGGTTCTCACGTTGTTTGTGACACCCATCATTTATCTAAGCTTTGAACAGCTCGCTGCAAAGCTTGGAAAAAACAAGCAAAGCTTGCCCGAGTTGGAAGGCTAATGAGGACCTTAGCTTCCTAAATATTTCAAATGACTTCCACCACAGAGCCCACAGACTCGGCTTTAGGTTTTTTTGTTCATATAAAAAGGCAAACAGAAAAATTTATGCGTTAATTGTCCATGGAATTTTGATGGAAAATAAGCCTCTTTGCGTCTTTGCGCCTTTGCGTTTAAACCGTAAGACTATAGGAAGACAGTCATGTGCAAATTATACGCTCTAAAGGTCGTGAAAACCAGCTGTGAGTTTTTTTCAACGCAAAGGCGCAAAGACGCAAAGAGACTCAATAGGCTATACTTTACACGGAGAAAATGTATTTTCTAAGCTCTGATAAAACTACCGATCATGAAAAAATTGAGTGGATGAATGGATTTCTCGAGTGGCTTCCATTAAAAAATTACCTAAAGTCGAGACAGAGCGCACAGAGGATAGTGATTGAGTTTAACTCTACAAAACACTCTCTGTGAGCTCTGTGTGCTCTGTGGTGGAAATTGAGACCACCTTCTAGAACGGCATTTCATCCTGATTTGAGTAAGGACCTACACCCACCTGCGCCACTTCTGCAAAACCCGTTGGGGTTGCTTGTGATTGCTGATGTTCTTGTTGAGCGGGACGCTCTTGGCCTCCACCAAACGGACTGAATCTGACGATTTCGGCTGTCAGCTCTAGAGAAACTTGTTGCTTCCCTTCTTTGTCTGTATAGATTTCTGGAGGACGGCCCATTTCACCGATGACGATAAGGGCTGAACCTTTTTTCAGATGTGGTAACAGTTTATCAAAACGGTCGCCCCATAGGGTTATGCGCCACCACACGGTCTCTTCTTTTCCACTTCTCTTAATGGTTGTGGCCAATGACAACGAGGTCACTTTTTGGCCAGATGCTGTAAAACGCGACTCAGGATCCCTTCCTAGCCTGCCGGCAACTTGAATAACGATCATCTGTATCCTCTTGACTTGCTTTGAAACCCGTGATTGATTCAAAGTCAGCCGCTGCACGGGTGCAACGGCTGACATACTTAACCTATGACCAGGGCTTAATCGCCGCGGTGGCCATAGCCTCTGTCTGAACGGCCACCTTCACGACCGCCGCCGCCGCCTCGGAAATCACGACGTGGGCCACTTCCCACAGGTCGGTCCGTACGCTCTTGTGCCAAGCTCACACGCATATTGCGATCGAGGTGGGGCTTTTCATTAAGACCTTCAATCGCCGCATTTGCTTCTTCAGCCGAGCCCATCTCCACAAAGCCAAATCCTTTCGAACGGCCTGTATTGTCGGACACGATTTTTACTGATAATACTTTACCAAATGCTTCAAACACTGGTCTTAAGGACTCTTCTGTTGCCTTCCATGAAAGGTTGCCAACAAACAGCTTATTCTTCATAAAATTAACTCCATAATTTAGAACATTGTTTTTTCAGTGCATATCCTTGTGATATACTTGCTCTCTTGCATGCGATTTTAAAAGGAAATAAATGGAGTTAAGATTCGCAAACCCTGAACAACCGAAGATTTATATCCAACACGGGTGGCAAAGTAGATTTACCAGGCTCCCGATTAGCACTTGCAAATGCTAACAATTACCTCACATAAGACATACACTTGACACTATCATCGCAGATTTCGCAATAAATATCAAATGTTTTCTGAAAATTCTTTTGTGGACAAAAAATGGGGAGAGGCGCTAGATCTTGTGCCAGGTAACTATTTATTTTTAGGAGGTCCTTTTTATGGTATGTCAACAATGTTGTTGTAAAAGAAAAGCGTTGTGCGTTGCAGGGATCATTTTCCTCGTCGTCGCGCTGGCTCATCTCTACCGCATTTTCTACCCGTTTTCCATCGTTATCAATGGCTTTACTGTCCCACACGAAGTGAGCATCGCTGGAGCGATCGTATTCGGCCTACTTTCCCTTTGGATGTTCTTAACAGGCTGCAGAACGTCAAATTCTGGCAGTGGCGAAGGGTGCTGCCGCAAATAACCAAACGCCCGTTCGGAAGTTCTTCTGAACGGGACTTTCTTTATAGCTAAGAGGGAGATTTTGCTGGTTCGAGGAGCTCTTCTGGCTTTTCGACTGCGTCGTTTTCTGGCTTGAGATCAAAGCTGAGTTCTTTGCGCAAAAGAAAAATCCCAACGCTATTGATCAGCAGCAAAAATCCGCCTGCAATAGCCATGATCGCTTGAGCAAGAGTCGTGTCGAAATATGAAAAAAAGATCAATGAGATGCTTGCATACGCATAGTAAATTCTCTTTCCATAAACAGGCATGAGCTGTGCTGCACACTTGAGACCTACGCAAAAATAGGCATTGATCGTAGCATACCCGACCAAAAACAAGAATAAGGGCATGAAGAAATTCATATAGGGGAAGTATTGTGCCAGAGCCGATTGGACGACTTGAGTCGCATCATTGACTTGGTGCCAAGTTCCAGTGATCAACGTGATCATCACACTTGTCGTGCAAATCAAAAAGGTGTCCATGAAGATCTCAAAAATGACCAACAGCGCCTGCTTTTCGGGGACCTGCACACTGCTCTCTGAATGGAGCACAGAGGCATATCCAATCCCAATATCGCCAGAATAGCACCCGCGGCGCACTCCATGGGAAACCGTAGCCATCATCCCGCTGCCGATAAATCCACCAATCGCTGCGTGCTCCGAAAAAGCGGAAGAGATCACAAGGCCAAAAACCGTGGGCAGCTGATCGAGATTTTGAAATAACACCCAAGCGCCCATACTGATGTAAGTGACGACAAACACGGGGATCAAAGCGCTCGCAATCGAGCCTACGCGGCTCACCCCGCCGCTCCCAGCAAATAACACAAGAGCTAACAAAGAAAACGCGACGGTTGTCAAATCCCAACCCCAGTTTGTCGCAATTGTCTTGGTCACAACCCCAAATTGAAAAATCTCGACTCCGTAAACACAGAGTAAAATGCAAACGAGTGCCGGCACCCAAGGGCGGTCCAATGCGCGGCGCAGGAAGAACATGGGGCCGCCGTTATAGCCGCCATTGCCGTTATCGATGCGGTATTTCACCCCTAAATAGACTTCTGAATATTTGACTAAGGAACCGGCTATTGCAGTCATCCAAATCCAAAAAAGAGCTCCAGGGCCGCCAATCTGTATCGCCGTGCAGACTCCCACGACATTACCGACGCCAACGCTCCCGCCAATGCAGGCAAAAAAGGCCTTAAGCGGCGAGATCCCACGGTCGGAAACAGGGTCTTTCTTCAGAAAGGAAATAAACGTCTTCACTGCTGTGGGGAGATTGCGAAACTGAGCGCCTCTCGATTGGATTGTCAAAAAAATCCCAAGAAAGATCACAGTTGGAACGCCAAAGTATCCCCACAAAACGTTCTCAAACGCAAGAACGTAGTCGATAATCGAATCTAACATGTATCTTCCTAAAATTTAAATATTACTCATTAATTATAAATAAAAAATTAATTAAAGTCAATTTCATTTACGGAGAATTTCGATTTCTGCTTGTATTTGCTCATCTTCGACCCGTTTAAACAGGATTTCTGGCTCTAAAAGGGGCTGTCCACTTGGGATTTTCCTCTGGAAGATCTGGTCCCAGCCTCGTTCTTCAAATGAGTCTTTAAACCCTAAAAGGGCCCACACTTTGAGGGCTGTCGCAGGGATGATTGGGTAGGCCAACAAAGCCAAGTTCTTAAGACACTCTAAACAGCACGCAATCGTGGTTTCCATGGTTCCACGGGTCTCCTCGCTCTTGGCATCTGCCCACGGCTTTTTGCTATCAAAATAGACGTTGCCAAGCTGTGCGAGTTCCATTAAAAGCTGGGAGGCACGACGGAGCCGGAATGTGCTATAAGCCTCTTGGGCCTGGCTGACGACGCTATTCATCTGCTCTAAGAAAACACGGTCGACCTCGCTTAAAGTGTCCCTTGGAGGCACTTTCTGCCCGCACTGCTTTTTTGCAAAGACGAGGACGCGGTTGACCAAATTTCCAAACTTACCCGACAAATCGCTGTTGCAACGGCTTTGAAAGTCTTTCCAGGTAAACTCTGAGTCCGCTGTTTCTGGGGCGTTTGCTGCAATGACATACCGGATCTGATCGGCTGTAAAAGAGTGGAAAAACCGGTCGAGGTCGATCGTCCAGTTGTCCGATTTGCTAAATTGACGCCCTTCGAGATTGTAAAATTCGTTTGCAGGAAGTTCGTCGACGAGCTTGTAAGGCTGGTTTTGCCCCATCGTCATGGCAGGGAAAATGACAGCATGGAAAGGGATGTTGTCTTTGCCGATGAAATGGACAAGCTTGACTTGAGGATCACACCAGTACTTTTTCCACAGCTCGGGGTCCCCATGCTTTTGAGCCCACTCGATCGTGGCTGAAATATACCCAATAGGAGCGTCAAACCAGACGTAAAGCACTTTCCCCTCACTCCCAGGGAGCGGAACCGGAACCCCCCAAGTCATGTCTCTCGTGATCGCACGCGGGCGCAATTCATCGATGTACCCTCTTACAAAGTTAATCACGTTTGGCTTCCAATCCTTTGTCTCCAACCACGCTTTTAACTTCTCCTTAAACCGATCGAGAAGCAAAAACCAGTGTTTGGTAGGCTTGCGGACCAATTTTGAACCCGTCAATTTAGAGCGCGGTTCAATGAGATCTGTGGCTTCATAAGCAGCGCCGCACTTTTGGCACTCATCTCCACGCGCTTGGTCGTAGCCGCATTTCGGACAGGTTCCAACGACGTAACGGTCAGCTAAAAACTTGTTTTCAGCCTCCGAATAGAGCTGATCTGTGATCCTCTCTTCGATGTAACCGTTATGAAAAAGGTCTAGGAAGTATTGTTGAGTGGTTTTGATGTGTCCAGGCCACGTTGTGCGGGAATAGTGATCAAATGAGATCTCAAGCTGCTGAAAGAGCGTCTTGATCAAAGCGTGATTGAGATCAACGTGCTGCTGAGGGGTTCTACCAGCCACTTCAGCGCTCATCGTAATCGCTATGCCATATTCGTCAGAACCACAAATATAGAGAACATCATTCTTCATCAGCCGTTCAAAGCGGGCATAACAATCTGCAGGCAAATATGCCCCTGCAATATGTCCAAAATGCAAAGGTCCATTTGCATAGGGTAGAGCTGAGGTAATTAAGATTTTCTTATTCATGAGTTTCCTTTTCTGGAATGGAAAGTGTGATGATCTGAGGCGGTTTTTGCACGACCAATACCTCAAAATCGGTGTCTGGCACGCACATCCACCCTAATAACACCTTCTTATCTAAATCGACGTAGAGAGGGCCCGGTTTCTGATATACGTATTCTGGTTCGACCAGGCGCGGTTGCGGATTAGGCGAGGAAAACTCGGTTTGAAACTCATCGAGAGGCTGGTGGATTTGGCGTAAAATTTCCTGATGCTCGGGCGTTAAGCTCCCCCACGAGACGTAATGGCCAGGATACCGCTTTTGGAGAAACTTCCAATCGACCTCTAGCGTATTGTACCACGTCAAAGCATCTGGAAAAATCCGCCCCGTTTCTCGACAAATGGCAGACTTTCGCACATCGAATAGCCAATTATCGTACTGATGCATGTTGTACATGAAGCGGAGCACCTTCTCAGCAGCATCTGAGGGGATTTCAGACCCGCGCCTCAAGGGCAAATGGGTGTAAGGAGAAAGAGCTTTGCTCCTTCGCATGATCCAAATGTTGGCGACACACGCAGCCACTAACCCAAAAAAAACGATCACCAAAAAAAGTGAAAAATAGGCGAGCTCTTGTGAGGTCAGAGTTGCAAGCACGGAATACATATCATCCCGAATGAGAATCGTTACTCTCTCTCTTTCCGCTTCTTTCTCTCGAGACCTCGTTTTATAGCGGCTCTTTCGGATTCATCTGCGGAACGAGCAGTCACTTCGACATGGTTCAACACCTCTTCTGGAGGCAGTTCGAGAATCTCGTCGAATTGATCTTTATTATTGAGAATTTCATTCAATACTTGGATCGCGCGGCTATGGCTTTCCGTTTTCACTCGACAATCGCGTCCCGTAGAAATCATGTTAGCAGCAAGCTTAATGGCGTAATTGACCATTTCAAACTGACTCTTAAATCGCTTGCGCACCTTTTCACTGGTGATATAATCCTTCAAATCCATTCCAGTCTCCTTGAATAAATAATATAGATGACGATATTCTATCTGATTTTGTGTTCTTCTGCAATCAGAATGCTGCGCAAGGCTTGATAAGCAATATTTAAATCGTCATTGACGATCCGATAATCGTAGTGTTCCTGGGCGCGCATCTCCTCGTGCGCCCACTGCACTCTCTGTTCGATCATCTCTTTGGATTCGGACTGCCTCATGAGGAGGCGCCTCTCTAATTCCTGGATGGAAGGGGGGCTAACAAAAATGGTCGTGGCGTCAATTTTTCCTTTGAGTTGCATGGCCCCTTGGGTATCGATCACCAAAATCACGTGTTTCCCTTGATGCCGCTGCTCTTCGATCCACGTACGGGATGTACCGTAATAAAAGCCATACAAACGGACATATTCTAAGAATTCCCCCTTGGCAATTTTGTGGGCAAAATCCTCTTCAGTCACAAAATGGTAGTGAACACCGTTGACCTCCCCAGGGCGAGCCGGCCGCGTTGTAAACGAGACGCTCGTGGCCACGCAGGAAAACTCTTCGACGATCCGCTGGACAAGGGTTGTTTTCCCCGTTCCTGCAGGGGCGCTCACGATGAACACCAACCCCCTAGCAAGTCCCCCTAACAATCGCGTCGACATATCTTCGCTACTCTACATTTTGAATCTGTTCCCTAATCCGCTCCAACTCGCTTTTCAGTTCGATCACAGAACGGGAGATCTCCACATCTTGGCACTTGGATCCAACCGTATTCGCTTCTCGATTCATCTCCTGAAGAATAAATTCCATCGTCTTTCCCACGCTATCTTTTTCCGCATGCAACACTTCAAATGCCTGCTCCAAATGGGACTTCAAACGGGTGATCTCTTCTGCAATATCGATCTTTTCGGCAAATAAAGCAACCTCCCGCAACAACCGCTCATCTTCCGCGAGCGGCGCCTGGAGAATTTCGTGTAATCTTTGTAGTAACTTTTGCCGGTACCGGTCGCTTGCACCAGCCGCGCGCCCTTCGATGCTCTTGACAAGCACACGCACCGCCTCAAACCGGCTGCGGATATCAGCTAGCAAAGCGTTCCCCTCTTGGGTTTTCATCCCCATGCAGCATTGGATCGCTTCGTGAATAGCGCTCTTCAGAGCCTCCTGGTAGAGGTTAAGAGAAGCCCCTTCTTCGCTATAGACCATGAGATTCTCTTCCCTCAACAGAATTTGAACCAAGGAAGCATCATCAATCTGAATTCTTAAATCGTCTGCCAGCTGATGCCAAGCGGTTTTAATCTGTTTAGCCAAGCCACGATTGGGCGTGATGGCATATGGACTGGTTTCGTTGGGAACTGCCGTCACTTTCACTGTGACATACCCCCGCGCGATCTTTGCCGCCACCCACTTTCTCACCTCAGCATCAAATTTGAGCAGAAACGAAGGGAGAAAAACTTGGATCTCCAAATGCTTCCGATTCACCGTCTGAATCTCAACATCGAGCCTCCCCGCAGAAAACGGATAGCTCACCTTCCCATAGGCCGTCATGCTCTTTAACGCCATCTTCCCACCCAACCCTATTACCAGGAATCATAGCAAAGCATTGCCTCGAAAGCTAGTCCCATTTCTGCGGCCCAATGCTCAGCTTTTCAGAAACTGCCCAAAATTGATAATTTTAGCAAAAAAATCGCTCTCTATCACAGAATCTTGCGATTGACATGAAAATTTATCTTGAAAAGGTGGCAAAATTGTGTTATTTTGTGATAATCCGGAATTTAAGTCCTGATTTTCACGCTTTGAGGGTGCCATGTTTGATAGAATGATGCAAAAGGAGCTAGAAAAGGCGGCAAAAACCTTTCCTATCGTCACAGTGCTAGGACCGCGCCAATCAGGAAAAACAACTTTGGTGCGACAAACATTTCCAGACAAAGCTTATATAAACCTAGAATCGATTCACATCAGAGAACTTGCTGCAAGCGATCCGGTTTCATTTTTAGAGCAATATCCCGAAGGAGCCATTTTAGATGAAATCCAAGAGGTCCCCGAGTTGCTTTCGTATATTCAGGTTAGAGTGGACGATTCGAAACGGAAGGGTGAATTTATCCTCACCGGCAGTCATCAGATTGAACTTAACGCATACATTTCTCAATCGCTGGCAGGCCGAGTGATGATCCTCCATTTGCTCCCATTGAGTCTTGCGGAGCTAACGATGGCAGGCATTGAAAAGAGTGTGGATGCAATTCTCTATGAGGGATGTTACCCGCGTGTGCACTCTGATGGGTTAAATCCAACAAAAACCTATGCAAGTTATGTGCGCACGTACATAGAACGTGACATTCGCATGATTTTGCAGGTTCATAACCTTGATCTTTTCCAAAAATTTTTAATCTTGGCAGCTTCTCGGGTAGGACAAATCTTCAATAAGGATAGTCTTGCAGGAGAAGTTGGCGTTTCTTCTAAAACGATTGGGCATTGGCTCTCGATTCTTGAGGCATGTTACATTGTATACCGCCTTCCGCCCTATTTTGAAAATTTTGGAAAAAGAGCGGTGAAATCTCCTAAAATTTATTTTTGCGATGTCGGTTTGGTCTCTTATCTATTGGGAATTGAAACAGTTGAACAGATGGCCAGGGATCCTTTGAGGGGTCATCTTTTTGAAAATTTAGTCGTTAACGAGTTGATGAAAGCCAGGTTTAATGAAGGATTGGATCCGCGTCTTTATTTTTATCAAATTACGGGAAGGAGCGAGATAGACCTCATTTACCAGAGGGGGCATGAATTGATCCCAATCGAAGTTAAATCTTCAAGGACATTTAACCCTTCATTTATTTCCAATATGAAAAGCTTCATAAAGTTAGTTCCAGGCCGGTGTGTGAATCCACACCTGATCTATAGCGGTGATGAAGAGATGATGATAGGAGATGTCCAACTTTTAAATTACCGCCACACTGCAAAGATTATCCTAGGATAACAACTCAGACAACTTGAACTGCAATTGTGCCCTAATCCATGGTTAATCGCTGTAGATGAGTATCATTTTTTTATCTTTCTTTCTGCGCGGCTAATTCTCACCTTTTTAGAAACGGCCCGGAATAATAACTTGCTTGGTCTGCTGAAAGTAAATCCTTGGGCTCCCCTTTGAATTTCTTCATGAATTCTGCCGCTTCCTCTATTGGGATCGCCTGAAATCTCGCCTTGTTCACTTTATCAGAATCTCTATAGAATAGCCGCTTATAGAGCGTTTCATCCACATCAGCGGCTTTCAGTTGCTGAAAATAATGTTGCGCTTGTGTAGAAGAAAGGAGTTCTTTGGGCTCCCCTTTGAATTTCTTCATGAATTCTGCCGCTTCCTCTATTGGGATCGCCTGAAATCTCGCCTTATTCACTTTATCAGAATCTCTATAGAATAGACGCTTATAGAGCGTTTCGTCCACATCGGCGGCTTTCAGTTGCTGAAAATAATGTTGCGCTTGTGTAGAAGAAAGGAGTTCTTTGGGCTCCCCTTTGAATTTCTTCATGAATTCCGCTGCTTCCTCTATTGGGATCGCCTGAAATCTCGCCTCATTCACTTTATCAAAATCTCTATAAAATAGACGCTTATAAAGCGTTTCGTCCACATCGGCGGCTTTCAGTTGCTGAAAATAATATTTTGTTTGTTCTTGTGAAAGCAAGTCCCTGGGCTCTCCTTTGAATTTTTTCATGAATTGCGCAACTTCCTCTTTTGGGATCGCTTGGAATCTTGCCTTATTCACGCCATCAGAATCTCTATAAAATAGACACCTGTAAAACGTTTCGTCCACATTGGCGGCTTTCAGCTCCTGAAAATAATGTTGTGTTTGTTTAGGTGAAAGCAAATCTCTGGGCTCCCCCCTGAATTTCTTCATGAATTCCGCAACCTCCTCTTTTGGGATCGCTTGAAATCTTGCCTTATTCACGCCATCAGAATCTCTATAAAAAAGGCGTCTATAATCTGTATCACCCAGATCGGCAGCTTTCAGTCGTTGAAAATAATACTGCGTTTGTTCGGGTGAAAGATCATTTCTTATTGCGCCTTGATATTTTTTCATGCATTGGGCAGCCCGTTCATTTGAAAGTGCCCTCACACGATTTTTATAAACTGAATCCTCGACATCGAAATGATCAAAAAGAGCCTTATAGGTATAGTCATGCAACCCGTTCTCATTCACATCCTGAGCAATGAATTCCAAAACCTGTTCCTCAGGCAATAGATTCAATACCCAAGCTCCATGCTCGTCCATCAAGCCCCTGACCTCTTCTAAGGAAAATGTGCTGGACCGTATCTGTTGCAAAGAGAGAGTTGCCGTATCTTCGGTTAGCTTTACACGATCTGCAGGAGAGGGTTCTAGTTTCTTTAATTGTGCTAATAAAACCGCTAATTGGGAACGAGTCAGCGGTTTTGGAAGATCCTGTAATGTGAGTTTGGCTACATCTTCCGGAGCCAAAAAGGCATATTTAAATGCTTCCACATCTTCTGAATTTCTAATTTTCATCAATATTTGAGGATCACTCCCCTTGATTTTCTTTTGCAGCTCTTGATAACCACCCAGTTGATTCACTACAGAAAAAGGAACATGAACAGGCAGTGCACTTTGTGCCACCGAAGCAATTTTCTGATGAACAGGAGAGGGCTTCGCAATTTCTTGGATTCTTTCTCCAAACTTTGCGCACCCATACGTCGCTAAAACGAGAAGAGGGGCTATCACAGTGAAATAAGAGGCAACGGCCGCAATTATCCATGGCTTCGTTTGCATGTCGTGCTTGTTCCAATTGCCGAGCTCACGATAAGCAGTGAAATATTCCCCACATATTGTAGATAATTTCATAACATACTCCAAAGTAATATTATTACAATTTTTATTATAGTTAGAATTCAAATAATTTGATATTGATTAAATGATGAAAAATTAGATAAAAACACATGTAACAGATTAATAACTAATATGTTGCGAGGGTTTTGAGGGGGGCGAAGGTGAGGCGGTGGATGGGGCAGGGGCCGTGGGTGGCGATCGCTTTTAGGTGCTCGGGGGTGCCATACCCTTTGTGCCTCTTGAAGCCATACTGGGGCCACATGGCGTCGTAGGTGTCCATCAGGCGGTCGCGGGACACTTTGGCTAAGATGGAGGCGGCTGCGATCGATTGCGACTTGGCATCGCCGCGGATGATTTTAAACGCGGGGATCTCTTTGTACTTGAGAGGCATTCCATCGACGAGCAAGCAATCGGGCTCGGTAGCGAGTAGGTCGATTGCCCCTTTCATTGCTAAAAGGGTGGCTTGGTAGATGTTGACTTGATCGATGGTTTCAGGAGAGACGGAGGCAATTCCGTAGACGACACCGATAGTGTCGACGATGCGGGCAAAGAGGTCTTCTCTTGCTTGGGGAGTGAGTTGTTTGCTATCGTCTATGCCAGTGAATAAGACGCCCTTGGGAATGTGACATGCAGCAGCAAAGACGGGGCCTGCGAGCGGCCCTCTTCCTGCCTCGTCCACTCCAGCGACTTGAATAAACCCTTCGCTCCACGCCTGCCTTTCGTAGGCAAGCAGGCGCCGGAGGCGGCTCTGTTCCTTGCGGTCCACGCGAGGAACTATTCAGCTGCTTGAGTCGATGTTGCTTCTTCCGCTTCGCCCTCTTCGACGGCTTCCGTTTCAGAGCGAGGTCCGGTACGTCCTCGGATCTTAGATGCTTTGCCAGATGTGCCACGGAGGTGGTACAGCTTACCGCGTCTGGTATGTCCTTCTTTCGCTACTTCGATCTTCGCGATGCGGGGGCTATGCAAGAGAAACACTCTCTCCATCCCTTCTCCGTAGGCAACGCGGTGAACGGAAAACGTTTCTGACAACCCAGTGCCTTTTCGGGCAATCACGGTTCCTGTGAAAACCTGGATTCTCTCCTTTTCCCCTTCGATAATGCGCGTATGGACGCGTACCGTATCGCCCACTTTGAAAGAAGTGACTTTCTTCTTCTGCTGTTCGCTCTCTAGCTTTTGAATCAACGCTGATTTACTCATGTTCATTTCCTCTTTGTTTAATCAAATCGGGTCGGACCCGTTCTGTTTTCTCGATCGCCTTTGCTTTACGCCACTTGGCGATCTCTTGGTGATTTCCACCCAATAAAACTTTTGGCACTTCTTGCCCTTCAAACACCTCAGGCCGCGTGTAATGGGGGCAGTCTAAAATCCCCTGTTCAAACGATTCCTCCACAGAGGCTAATTCGTGTCCCAACACCCCTGGAACAAACCGCACAACGGCATCGACGAGAACAATCGCTGCTAAGGCCCCATTCGTCAGAACATAGTCGCCGATGCTGATTTCTTCGTCAACCTCACTTTGCAACACCCGTTCATCGATCCCTTCGTAATGGCCGCATAAGAGGATCAAATGGGAGTGACTGGCTAGCTCACGGCATTTGGCTGCTGTCAAAACCTTTCCTTGCGGCGAGAGGTATACCACATGAGACTTTTCCTCTCGCACACTCCGGACCGCTTTGGCCACCGGCTCTGGCATCATCACCATCCCCGGGCCTCCGCCATAAGGTCTGTCGTCGACCTTCCGGTGCTTATTATCGGCAAAGTCGCGGATATCGATCAGATTGATCTCGAGAAGCTGTTTCTTTCTTGCCTGCCCGATCATACTTTCGTCAAAGGGGCCTTGAAAGTAGGCAGGAAACAGCGACAAGATATCAATTTTCATCTGACTTATGCTGCTGCCTTGCGACGTGCCGCCTTTCTCTTTGCAGACACTTTTGCCCGGTGCGCTACGATCTTTTGCGTGTGCGCCTTCACAACTTCTGGGGCGACTTTCGCAAGCATATTTTTTGCACAGTCGGAAATTTCTGCTCCTTGGCCAAGCCAGTGAGCCACGCGGGCAGAGTCGATAAATAGAGCTTTATCCAACTCGGTTTCAAAAGGATTGTACCATCCCAATGCTTCAACATACTTGCCGTCGCGTGGGGAACGCACATCACTTACAACTAAGCGGAAAAAAGGACGATTGTTGCGTCCATGCATCCGCATTCTGATTTTCAACGCCATAGGGATCCTCCTGCCATTTTTTCTAATACTTTAGAATTTGGCATGTTTTTAAAAAATTGTTTCGCATTCTTAAACGATTTCACCAACCGATTGACATCATCAATCAATGTCCCGCTCCCCTTCGCAACCCGTTTGCGCCGAGGCATAATCATTTCATCTAATTCCAATCGCTCTCCAGTCGTCATCGATTGGATAATCGCTTCCACTTTGAAGATCTCTTTTTCGTCAAAGTTCAACGATTTCAGTTCGCTCATCCCAGGCAGCATATTCAAAAGCCCTTTGAGCGATCCTAATTTCTTCACCATTTGAATTTGCTTGAGGAAGTCATCGTACGTGAACGTCGCATCGCGGAGTTTTTTCTCCATGCGACGCGCTTCCCCTTCTTCAATATGCTCTTGCGCCTTTCGCACAAGGTTAATCGTGTCTCCCATCCCCAAAATGCGGTGGGCCATCGATGTGGGGTTAAACAGTTGCAAATCATCAACCTTCTCCCCAATCCCTTCAAACAGGAGCGGCTTTCCAGTCACTTCACGAATCGAAATCGCTGCTCCCCCGCGGGTATTGCCATCGAGCATCGTCAAAATCGTTCCCGTGATGGGCAACCGACGCCCAAATTCACTGGCTACGTTCACGGCATCTTGGCCCGTTGTTGCATTCGCAACGAAAATGACCTCAGGCTCTTCTAAAACGCCGTACACCTTCTCAAGCTGCTCCATGAGGGCTTGATCGATGTGCAATCTTCCTGCTGTATCGACAATCAGGAGGTCGAAACCATCCTGCTTTGCTTTGTGCAACGCATCCTTCGCGACCTTCACAGGATCGTGTTCTCCTGCAATCGAAAACACTGGCACGCCAATCTGTTCGCCAAGCACTTTCAACTGATCGATCGCCGCAGGTCGTTGCAAGTCACAGGCAGCCAATAGGGGCACTTTGCACTGGCTATTCTTTTTCAAATAGCGGGCTAACTTCGCACAATGGGTCGTTTTTCCCGAACCCTGCAAGCCACACATCATGATCACCGCTGGCTTGCGCTTTTTATCCAAATTCAGTGCGGCTTCTTCGCCACCCATCAAAGCAACGAGCTCATCATGGACAACTTTGGTAAACTGCTGCCCCGGCGTGACCGATTTTATCACCTCATCGCCACACGCCTTCTCTTTAACCCGCTTAACAAATCCTTTGACAACGCCGTAATTCACGTCCGCATCGAGCAAAGCCAAACGGACGTCGGTGACAGCCTCTGCGATGTTCTCTTCGGTGAGGGTCTTCTTCCCTGCAACCTTCGACAACAAAGCACGCATTTTATCTGTTAAGGCACCCAACATAGCCGTTCCTAAAAAACTCACACGATCATACTTTAAAAATCATTCAAACTCAAGGGAAAAAAAGCGCTCTCTGCCAGACCAATCTTTCTCTACCTTTTTCGAAGACCAAATAGGCGCTTTAAAAATCTCCAATAGGCGCTCACCCTGCCCATCTCCGATTTCAAACCAAACAAACGCGCCCCTGTTCAAATAATTTGGTAACATTTCACTCAAACGTTTGTAATATTCTAACCCAGTCTTACCCCCTACCAAGGCCGTTTTGGGTTCATGATCGCGCACCTCTCGATCCAGCAGGAGGTACTCTTCGGCCGTCACATAGGGAGGATTACAGACGAGATAGTCGGCTTTTTTACCTGCAAGAGGGGTCAAGAGATCTCCCAAGAAACACTCCACATCCACCTCGTTGGAAGAGGCGTTCTGCTTCGCTATGGCCAGCGCTTTTGGACAAATGTCGACAAGGCTAACCTTTAACAAGGGAATCTTTTTTTTAATTGCAATCCCCAAACACCCAGAACCACAACAGAGATCCCATAGGATTTGCCCTTCGGTCGTTTTGTGCGACAGCAATTGGATGATCTTATCGGCTAAAATTTCGGTTTCTGGACGGGGAATCAATACGTCGCGGTTAACCCTCAAGCGGCACTCTAAAAAATCGAGACTTCCGACGATATAAGCTAAGGGCTCCCCTTCCCCCCGACGCTTTAACCACGCACGACTTTTTTGCAACTCGTCTTCTTCTAAAGGGCGGTCATGATCGAGATAGAGGTCCATGCGACCCATTCCCAAAACTGCAGCTAACAACTCCTCGGCTTGCCTACGCGGACTCTCGATCTCTTTCTTTTTCAAGTAGTCTGCGGAGAGAGTCAGAATGTCGAGAAGGGTGTGCATGAGATGTTTATTCTGCTGTGAGCTTTTCTTGATAGAAATGAGCCACCAACGGCTGCACAATATCTTCTAGGTCCCCATTCATCACTTGATCGAGATTGTATTTAGTGAGATTGATCCGATGATCTGTGAGTCTATTTTGCGGGAAGTTGTAGGTGCGGATTCGCTCTGAACGATCGCCGCTGCCCACCTGCTGTGCACGTGTACTTGCAATTGCAGCTTGCTTTTTCTCCCGCTCGGCTTCAGCCATGCGCGCTTTCAAGAGCCGCATCGCTTTCTCTTTGTTTTTGTGTTGGCTCCGCTCCTCTTGGCAATAGACGACAATTCCCGTTGGAAGGTGCGTCAAGCGAACGGCGCTATCTGTTGTGTTGACGTGCTGCCCGCCCGCACCAGAAGAGCGGTAGGTGTCGACGCGCAGATCTTTGTCTTCAACGACGACATCCGTATCTTCGTCTGGCTCTAACAGAACCGCAATCGTCACAGCTGACGTGTGGATTCTCCCTTGGGCTTCCGTCTCAGGAACGCGTTGGACGCGGTGTGTGCCCCCTTCGTGTTGCAAGAAGCGATACACGTTGGGACCTGCCAACACCATCACGTATTCCTTAAATCCCCCTAGCTCTGATGGAGTCGAAGAAAGATGCTCATAGCGCCACCCCATCTTGTCGGCAAACAGCTTGTACATCCGGACGCAGTCGCCCACAAAGAGGGCAGCTTCATCGCCACCCGTGCCTGCGCGCACTTCCAAGATGGTGTTTCGGCTGTCATTGGGATCGGGTGGAACGAGCAAGCGCTCAAGCTGCTCTTGCGAAGTGGCGATCAACGCTTCGAGTTGTTGCGTATCTTCGCGAAGGACAGCTGCAAACTCGGGATCTTTCTCAGCAGAAAGGAGCTCTTTATTGTCGATGATTTGCGCTTTGGCACGTTCGATTGTTTCCCAAACGCGCTTCACTTCAGAAAGGTACGCATGTTCTTGCGTCAGCGTCCGGTACCTTTTCTGATCTGAAAAGACGTCTTGGGTGCCTAGCAGAGCCTCCAATTCATGAAGGCGTGCAAGCATCCCCTTGACTTTATTTTCCATGCTACTTCTTCTTAGCGGACTTTTTTGCCTTCGCTTTTTCTTGAGCTTTTGCTTCCTGAGCTGCTTTCTGATCGGTTGCTTTTGATTGGGCGGCTTCGTAGCGCTTGTTGAACTTCACGATACGGCCTTCCGCGTCGACGAGCTGCTTGCTTCCTGTAAAGAGAGGATGTGAAGCAGACGATACAGACACGCGGTACATTGGGTACTGCTTCCCGTTGTATTCACCAACTTCTTCCGTCTTCAATGTGGAACCACAGACGAATTTGTAATCTGTTGCCGAGTCTACAAACAACACCTGTTGGTATTTAGGATGGGTATTTTTTTTCATGTGACACCTATTCTCCAGTGAAAATTTAGATAAGATCCCATAGTATAGGACTGCACTCGATAAAAAACAAGCAAATATGTTAGACTGGATCCAAAAAAGATGAAGAAATACCCCCTATTCCATTCCCATCTAGAGCTCTCCCATCACTACTGGGAACGACTTCTCCTTCCAGGAGACCATGCTATCGATGCCACCTGCGGCAATGGGCTCGACACCGCCTTTCTTGCCACTTGCCTCTTTTCTACTGAGAATCTCACAGGCACGCTCCTTGCCATCGATACCCAAGCAGAAGCCATCGAGGCAACTCAACGCCGCCTTGAAGAAACCTTCGGAAACTCCGTTGTAGACCGCGTTTCATTCTTGCAGCAATGCCACAGCACCTTCCCCGCTTCTCTTCCTCCGATCAAATTGATCGTCTACAACCTTGGCTTTCTTCCCAAGGGAGATAAAGCACTCAAAACGCAAACCGAAACGACCATCGCCAGCCTTTCCAATGCCCTCCCCCTCATCCAACCCGGCGGCGCGATTAGCATCACCTGCTACCCGGGCCATCCCGGCGGCAAGGAGGAGGAACTCGCCGTACGTAGCTTCGCTGCGAGCCTCAAAGATGGCGAATGGAGCTGCTACTTCCACGAGCGCCTCAACCGCAGAAACGCTCCAAGCCTGCTCCTGCTCCAAAAGGCTCTCTAAAAACGTCCATATCTATTATATTATTAGTATCTTAGATCAGTTTTTTGGATTTTTATCTGAAGTCAGTTAGCTTTCAAATCCAATGCTGTTTTTATAGTTTTTGCAAGATCGTCAGCATTTCCATTTCCCCAGTAATGAAGAAATATCATTCTAGGGAATTCCATTGTCATATGATGGTGAATGGCAATAATATTTATACCACCCTTCCTGAGTGTTTTTAGAACGGGTTGCAATTCATTTTCTAAGACAGCGAAATCACCATCTACAATAGCATTTTCGTTTGTTCCAGCAAAGGCAGCCCACGTATTAACGCCCATATCACTGCTTAAGATAACGTTATCCATTTTCACAGATCTTCCGAAAACAAACTTGACCATTCCTTCTTTACTTTGCCCCTTAATGCCGAAAATTTTCTCTAGGCTTGAAGGATCGATGGAGTTTTTGCTAGAAATAATGGGACCTCCAAAACTGTTTGCTGGAGAATTATTCTTTGACCGGATTTCTTTAACCATATCTAGCGCATTTTTCACACCAGCAGCTAAATCGCCGAGAGAGCCTTCTCCACCTATATGCATGAAATATATTTTTGGGATGTCATAGAAGAAATGATTGTGGAGTGCTGTGATTTGGAGATTGCTATTCAAAAGAGTGGACATGACTGGGTTTACTTCATCCTGCAAGAGAACTAAATCCCCCATAACCATAAATGTATTCTCATTCACCGAAGTAAAAGCGGACCAAGAAGTTAATCCCATAAACGGATCGAGTTGTGTGTTGTCCACAGAAATTTTAATATCATTTCTGGGAAAAGAAGCCTTGAAAACTTTTTCTTTTTCATTGTATGAACCCTTGAACCCTGTCAAAGATTCATACTTATCTAGTTGTTCATCAGCATAAAGGCTCGTTAGGAAAAGAGCACCTATTGTTAGATGAGTTAAGATTTTTACTTTAAACACGATGTACCTCCTGTTTATTCACTAAGCTGCAATACATTCTTAACACTTTAGCTCATTTGCACTGATTTTTTATGCAAAGTCACGGTGCAAGAACATTCTTTCGCTGCTCCCGCAGCTCCTGGCTCAGCCTACATCTATTACCCCACGCTCCCTCGCTTCACTCGGTCGCGCGGGGCTAATTCCTCAACGCAGCTGCCGCCGCTATGGCTCAAAATTACGATCCAAAAAGGTTCAATTTCTCAAAAGGGTTTTTGCCTTGCAAAAATATCTTTTACAACTTAAACTCATTGGCGCAAACCGTCAGGGAGAAGTCTATGAGAGCTGTTGCTTGGGTTCTTCAGTGTTACCAACGCCTTCGCTACCCGGACATCTTGCCTTCGGATATCGCTGCCGATCTTGGTTTAGCGAAAGCGCGTTTTCTCAACTTTGACGATCTTTTCAATCTTCTCACAGACGAAAATTGCTCACTGAAAAGGCTTTCGCGGTTCATGCCGCGAGAAAAAGCGGAAGCCGTTTTCTCCCGCGCTCAGCGACAGGAGCGGTTTGGAAGAAGCGCCCTCTACTCTTACTACTTTAATGAAGGATGGCTCGAGTTCATTCTCCACTTCGATGAAGAAGCGCGCTTACGCCGCGTCTACTTCCAACACAAGCGGCTGCAAACCCAACAACGCGTGGAACTCGCTGTGATCAAGAATTTTTCAGGCAATTGAGGGCGCTGCGGGTTTTGGACGATTTTTATCTGTAAACATCTTTTCTGTGATCCACATTAATCACCGAAACCAAAACTATTGAATCATAGATTTCGTAAACGATCCGATATTTACCTACACGCGTTCTATAGGCGTTTTCTTCTCCGGAAAGTTTGATACTGCCGTGATGACGCGGATCGATTGCCAAAAGATCAATTCTTTCAGCAATTTTTTGCGCGATTTTCTTTTCAATCTTGGAAATGGCTTTTTGAGCTGACGGACGGATATTAACAGTGTATTTCATTGCAAATCATCCAACCCCAGTTGCTTTTTAGCCTTTTTCCAAGGAATTGGAGTTTCGTTTTCTTCTCTAGCCTTTCTCAAGGCCCTTACATCCAATTCGTCTTCATATTCCTCAATGCTTTTGATGACTGAGCGAGTCAAAAAGTCTTTCATAGAAACTCCTTGCTTTGCACAAGCCATTTTCAAATAGACGTACTCCCCGGCCGGAAAGTCAAAAGTAACTTTTTTGTATTGTTGCTTGTCCATAGTAAACCCCCTTCAGGTTACAGTCACATTATAACAGGTTTACAATTTACTGTGAAGCAGTAATTACAGATTCCTGTGTTTACAGGAATCGTGATGGAACTCGCTGTGATCAAGAATTTTTCAGGCAATTGAGGGCGCTACCGGCTTTGAACCAAGCGATTTGGTTGGCGCTGTAGGTGTGGTTGAGTTTGATCTCCTCTTGAGTGCCGTCGGCGTGCTCGAGGTGAAGGGTGAGGGGCTTTCCAGGAGAAAAGGTGTCTAAGTCGGGGATGGAGACCCAATCATCTTCTCTGATTTTAGCGTAATCCTTTGGATCGGCGAAGGTCAATGCTAAGAGGCCTTGCTTTTTGAGGTTCGTTTCGTGAATCCGCGCAAAGCTCTTCACGATAATCGCACCGCCGCCTAAATGGCGCGGTTCCATCGCTGCGTGTTCGCGCGAGGAACCTTCCCCATAATTCTCATCGCCAATCACGACCCAGCCAATCCCCTCTTTTTTGTAGGCGCGTGCAATCTTTGCAAATGGCTCAATGGCTTTCGTTAGGAGGTTGATCCCTTTGCCAACCTCTTCCCGAAAGGCATTTTTCCCTCCGGTAAACATGTTTTCGGAAATGTTGTCGAGGTGCCCTCGGAACTGGAGCCACTTTCCTGCTGGCGAGATGTGGTCTGTCGTACACTTCCCTTCGATTTTTGCAAGCACGCGCATGTGCTTAAGCTGCTCAGGGCTCCAGGGCTTGAACGGCTCGAGCAAATGCAAGCGACGGCTCGCAGGATCGACGATGATGGCAATTTTCGATCCATCTGTTGCTGGAGCTACGTAGCCCATTTCGCCCGGGTCAAAGCCGCGCTCGGGCAATTCTCTCCCTTTAGGAGGTTGTAATTTGACCACCTGTCCATTGTCATTCGTCAGGGTGTCAGTGATCGGATTAAACGCCAAATGACCAGCCAAAGAGAGGGCGATCACTATTTCGGGACTCGCCACAAAGGAGTGGGTCCCTGGATTGGCATCGTTGCGCCCAGCGAAATTGCGGTTATACGACGTAAGAATCGAGTTTTTATCTCCGAATGCAACATCGTGCCGTTTCCATTGTCCAATGCAAGGGCCGCACGCATTAGCCAACACAAGTCCCCCAATGGCTTCTAGAGAGTCGAGCTGCCCATCGCGTGCGATAGTAGCACGGATCTGCTCGGAACCAGGGGTGATCGTCAGAGGGCAGCGGGCCTTTAAACCATGCTGCACGGCTTGCTTGGCAATGCTAGCAGCGCGTTCAATATCTTCGTAACTCGAGTTGGTGCAAGAACCGATCAGAGCCACAGAGATTTTTTCAGGATACCCATTATCGATGACAGCTTTTGCAAATTCCGATAGCTTCCACGCGCGATCCGGGGTATAAGGACCGTTGATGTATGGCTCAAGAGTGCTTAAATCGATATCGATCAGTTGATCGTAGTATTGCTGAGGAGCCTTAAGCACCTCTGGATCGACGGTCAAGCACTCTGTAAGCCCATCAGCGAGCTCCGCAACCCATTCTCTTCCAGTCGCGCGCAAGTAATCTCCCATCCGGCTGTCATAAGGGAAAATCGAAGTGGTTGCTCCAATCTCGGCACCCATATTGCAAATCGTTCCTTTGCCAGTGCACGAAATCGACCGCGCCCCTTCTCCAAAATATTCGATGATCGCTCCCGTCCCACCACTCACGGTCAAAATGCCCGCGACTTTCAAGATCACATCTTTGGCAGAGGCCCAGCCACTCATTTTTCCCGACAAACGGACTCCGATAATTTTGGGGAATTTCAGTTCCCAAGGCATCCCGGCCATCACATCGACGGCATCGGCACCCCCGACCCCAATTGCAATCATCCCAAGGCCACCCCCATTTGGGGTGTGGGAATCGGTTCCGATCATCATCCCGCCGGGAAAGGCGTAATTCTCCAAAACGACCTGATGGATAATCCCGGCTCCGGGCTTCCAAAACCCAATGCCAAATTTGTTAGAGATGCTCTGGAGAAAATCGAACACTTCCCTGCTTTCATCTTTTGCCCGTTTGAGGTCGTCAACAGCCCCCGTTTCGGCTAAAATTAAGTGATCGCAATGGACCGTGGCTGGAACTGCTGTGCGAGGTTTGCCCGCTGAAGCAAATTGCAACAGCGCCATTTGTGCTGTGGCATCCTGCATTGAAATCCGATCTATTCTAAAATCGACATACGTTTTTCCCCGTACTGGAAGTTCTTTGATGGGATGGTAGAGATGCTCGTAAAGGATCTTTTCGGTCAAGGTCAGTGGGCGATTCACCTGCTTGCGAATCGCTTTTAACTTGGCGGGGAGCTCTTTGTAAAAGCGCTCGATCATCTCTAAATCAAAAGCCATGGGATCTCCTTTCAAGAGGAATACAGAGGCATAAATTTCATTGTGTTGATTGGGGTAATTTTATACAATCAACTGTTATCCGTTTTTAGAGAATTAACTATGGCAGCCGCTCCACAAAAAATCCGAGAAGCCACTTTTCAGATGCTCTACAGCTTTGACCTCGGCAATAACACAGAAGACGCTATCGTCGAATTGATCAGCAAGGAACTCACCCTTCCAAAAAGCGTTGCCAAAACCGTCAAAGAACGGGTAAAAGCGATCCTGACCCACCTCAAGGAAATCGACGCCTTGATCGCTAAGGTGTGCCATTCGTATGAGTTCGAGAGGATCCACACAGTAGAAAGAAATATCTTGCGCTTAGGTATTTACGAACTTTTATACGATCCTTCTATCCCAGAAAAAGTGGTGTTTGCCGAGTGCATGCGCCTGGCAACAAAATTCAGTGCAGAAGAAGCGGGTGCATTCATCCACGCCATTCTCGATGCTGTTGTAAAAACGCGTGCAGGGGAACCCCTCAACGATAAAAAACTCAAAGAAATCGCGAAAGCAGCTGAAAAGAGTGAACGGGAAATTCAACATGTGATAGAAGCGTTAGGTGATAACAAAAGCAGCGGCAACCTAAAAAAATCAGATGAATGAGCCTCTTCCCTTCAAAACAGATGTCCCACTCGCTTCGTACTGCACATACGGCATCGGCGGACCCGCTGCACATCTCCTAGAAATTCACACGATCGAGGAAATGCAACAAGCTTTCCTCTACTGCCAGAAGCACAATCTTCGTGCGCTGATCATCGGCAAAGGCTCTAATTGCCTCTTCGACGATCAAGGCTTCAATGGCGCTGTCTTGATCAACAAAATCGATTTCCACGAAACGCCCTCTCCTGGCATTTTCCGCGTGGGAGCGGGATATAGTTTTTCTCTTTTAGGGGCGCAAACGGCACGGCAAGGATGGGCAGGGTTGGAATTTGCGTCAGGCATTCCTGGCTCTGTTGGAGGGGCAGTTTTCATGAATGCTGGCGCTGGCGGCGGAGAAACAGCCACTCAACTGCAATCGGTCGAATTTGTCTCATTAAACGGGGAAAAACGCACTTTCTCAAAAGAGGAACTCTCCTTTTCTTACCGAAAGTCGTCGTTTCAAACGATGCAAGGTGCCATTGTAGCAGCCACCTTTGCGCTTACAAAAGATCCTCAGGCACGTCAAAGGCAGCTCGAAATCATTGCTAAGCGCACAGCCTCGCAACCCTACAGCGCAAAATCGGCCGGCTGCGTCTTTGTCAATCCCACAAATGGAGCGGCAGGAGCTTTGATCGACAAGTGTGGACTAAAAGGGATGAAGGTGGGCGGAGCTGAAGTGTCCGCTGTTCACGCCAACTTTTTGATCAATGCAGGCCAGGCAACTGCACGCGATATGCTCGCCTTGATCGAACGCGTGCAAGCACATGTAAAAGACACAACAGGCATTGAATTACACCCCGAAATCAGACTGATCCCCTATGAATGAAGAACGGTACGACCTCCATTGCCATACGAACTGCTCTGACGGAACACTCACACCGCGCGAAATCTTGCATTTGGCAAAATCGATTGGACTGACGGGAATTTCCATCACCGACCACGATACGATTGCCGCCTACGACACGGCTCCTGAAATAGCGACAGCTCTCGGGATCACTCTTTTAACGGGCGTCGAGTTTTCCGCTTCCCACAAAGGGACAAGCATCCATATTTTAGGCTACGGCTTCCCCATCACAGCCCCTACAATCGCAGAGCTGTGTCAGCGGCATATTGTGCGAAGAGGGCACAGAAACGCTTTGATCTTAGAGCTCTTGAAAAAACACAAAATGCCCCTTTCCGTCGAAGATGTGACCCTCCCCTTTTCCAAATCGCTATCGACGATCGGCCGGCCGCACATTGCCCAAGCCATGGTCACAAAAGGATATGTGCCCACAATCAGCGATGCGTTTAAAAAATACATCGGCGAAGAACGCCCCTGCTACGCTGCAGGAACTCCCCACTCAATTGAAGTCACTCTAGAGGCCATCCATGCAGCGCAAGGCGTAGCCGTCATTGCTCATCCCCACCTCATCAACAATGGCGCTATCCTCGACGCTATTCTCAAAATGAACTTCGACGGCATTGAGTGCTACTACGGTAACTTCACAAACCAACGCAACACGCGCTGGCTCGAAATCGCAAAAAAGAAAAAGTGGTTGATCACTGGGGGCTCCGACTTTCACGGCGACATGAAGCCCGCTCAAACCCTAGGCTCCTCTTGGATCAATGGCGAGCTCTTCGCTCAAATCCAAGAACGGACCCGCTAAAAATCGTAATACGATGACTGTTAATTAGTTATTTCAAAACCATACGATTTTAGCCAAAATTGGATAAAATACCCCCCGTATAATGTCCAATTTGGTGCAGGGGATGTATGTGCCTATCTATTTATGATTCTTCTTCGGGATTGGCGAGGGAGAGGCGATCGACGACGAGGGTGAGGGGCGGAGAGCGCTCAGGGAACAGTAAGGGACCATCTATTGTGGCGATCTGGTCTGCCACTTCGGCATCGAGCAACTTCTTGCGCAGTTCTGGCTGTAATTGTCTTGCTGATGTGTTGAACTCCATCGAGCTTGAATTTTTGGCCCCCTTTACAGGGTTGAGCAAATAGAAACGGGTGTTGTCGCCGGTGGAAACGAGGATGACGTCCCTTGAGGTGTGTTGTAGCTTCCCTTTAACCCGAACGCGGATATCGTTGATCGTCAATCCCACGAGCTCCATCGCCACATTGACGGGGGAAAATGAAAACGGCTCGTTCTTTTTCCATTTCAGAACAACCTGTCCGGCGTTTTGGTTAAAAAGGATCTCCTGCACGCCATGGATCTTACTAAATTGCTTTTGCAACAGATCGATGCATGTCTTTTTACAGTGAAGGGCTGTCCAAGTGACAGTCACACTTTCGACTTCAGCAGCCAAAGAACCGAACGCCGAAAAAAATAGAAAAAAGAACAAGTATATCATAATTCTTCAGTATAGGTCTTGATGAATTAAGCGCAATTAGTTATACAATTCTCATGGTTCGGACGAAAATTATCTGCACAATTGGCCCAGCGGTGAGCTCTCTCGAGATGATCCGCGCGCTCGTCGATGCCGGGATGAACGTGGCTCGGCTCAACTTCAGCCACGGCACCCATGAAGAACACCTAGATATCATTCAAAAACTAAAAAAAGTGAGAGAAGAAAAAAAAATACCTCTCGCCATCATGCTCGACACAAAAGGGCCTGAGATCCGACTTGGAAAGATCAAAGAAGAGGCTCTCCACCTCAAAGCCGGCCACCGTTGGCTCCTAGTGAAAGAGACGATCGAAGGAGATTCTCATCGGGTCAGCATCACCCCTCCAGGTATTATTGAACAACTCAAAGTGGGAATGCGGGTCTTATTCGACGACGGCTATATCGCTTCTCATGTGGTTAAGACGAGCGATGCGGGTGTCGAAGTTGAAATCGAAAATAGCGGCCACATCAAAAGTGGAAAAGGGATCAATATTCCAAACACGTCTCTTGACCTACCTGTCGTCACGGAAAAAGATATCGCCGATATTCGCTTTGGGTGTGAACAAAATGTCGACATCGTCGCTGCTTCGTTTGTACGCTCCTCGGAACACGTCCTCATGATCAAACGGTTGCTGAAAGATGAAAAATGTGGCGACACGCTAGTCATTGCCAAAATTGAGAATAGCGAAGGGGTACAAAATTTCGACAGCATCGTCCAAGTGGCTGATGGGATCATGATCGCACGGGGCGATCTTGGCGTCGAAGTGCCTTTGAGCCAGGTTCCAAAGCTCCAAAAAATGATGATCCGCAAATGTTATTTGGCAGGAAAACCCTCCATTACCGCAACGCAAATGCTCGAATCGATGATCAACAACCCACGTCCGACAAGGGCTGAGGCGTCCGATGTAGCAAATGCGATCTACGATAGCACCACAGCTGTGATGCTCTCAGGTGAAACGGCCATTGGCAAATACCCAATCGAAGCGGTCGCCATGATGCAAAACATCATCAAAGATGCCGAAGATGATTTTGACTATCGCAATTTTTTAAATGTCCACGCCGGATTTGTCTATCACGACGTCCCTTCCGCCTTGACGCTCGCTGCCGTCAAAACAGCCTACAGCTCAGGTGCCAAGGCAATATTTGCCTTTACGAGCAGTGGGTTAACCGCACGTCTATTGGCGCGGTTGCGTCCCTCGATACCCATCATTGCCATGACGTCTAACGAACGGTGTTATAACCAAATGGCTTCTAACTGGGGCGTGATCCCCTTTTTATCTAAACCGTACCATTCGATCACAGAGGCATTTGAAGGATTAAGCACCTATGCGTTGCACAATCGCTTCGTTTCGAATGGGGATTTGGTCGTCGTCACCGCTGGGTCCCCGTTCGGGGTTTCAGGAACGACGAATATGATGATCGTCGAAAGCATTGGAAACGTACTCGTCCGGGGGGAAAGCGGCGTTGGACCGAGCCTCCACGGGAAAGTGATCATCGTCCTCTCACCCGAATCCCACTCTCCTGCAGAGGTGCGCGGCCACATCTTGACAATTGCCACCTGCAACGAAACCTATCTTCCATTTATCCAGGAAGCCGCTGGGATCATTCTGCAAAACCACGTCGACGATACGGCCTCTGAAAAGTACGTGCTGCAAATTGCGCAGGAGCTAAATAAAACGGCCATCGTGCGAGCCGATACGGCGATCACCACTCTCAAAGATGGGCAGCTCGTGACAATCGATCCTGCCAAAGCCCTCATCTACGGCAATATTGTCTAAACAGAAGAAGCCAAAGCGAGTGCGACCATCCCTGCTGTATCTGTCCTCAACACATTCTCGTGCAAGCGAACGCCCTGAACGCCTCCCTGTTTCAAGAGGGAAACTTCTTTGTCGCTAAATCCGGATTCTGGACCAACAAAAAAGAATAGGGACTCTGGGACACCTTGTCGCAACACCGACACAAACGCAGGAGCTTCGACAGCAACGTCGCCGAAAAAAGAGCCTTCTGGAAAGGCTTTCCATGCTTTGAGACCGGGTTTCATCACAATTTTGGGAACGTACAATCTCCCACACTGTTTCATCGCGGCAATCAATTGCGCTTGCAAGCGGGTCTCTTGATTGGGAGAAAGTTCTTTCTTTTCGCTCAAATCGCCGGGAAATAACCACAACTCGGTCATCCCCAGCTCAGTTCCCTTTTCTGCAATGAATTCGAGTCGATGGACTTTAGGTAGGGCTTGAACGAGAACTAACTGCCTCTGCGATGGTGGTTCAGATAAGAGCTCATCTATCGAAAAAATCGCGCGTTCTTTTTCGATCGACTCGAGCCTTGCATGCGCCAGTAAGCCGTTTCCATTGACAACCTCTACGACATCTCCCACGCGTGTGCGCATCACCCGCACGGCGTGGTGAAACTCTGTCCCCTCAAGGGAAAAGTGGTTCCGATCAGCTGTGAGTGAATCTGTAAAATAGCGCTCTGAAGGCATTTTTAATACACAACCGCTCGAATTTGATCGCCCTCAATCGTGCTCTTGATGTGCAATTTTTTTCCGCTTTCCAAAAGCAGTGTCATCCGCTGCATGTAATCGCGGAAGCGTTTGCGCAGCAACTCTTCTTGCCTTTTCGGAATGGAGCCGTGCACGGTCTCTTTGTTCGCGGCAAAGTTAGCGATCGAAAACGCAACGTAGGTGTCCTCCAATTCGCGGGGATTGATGAATTCCACGCTCCACGCCAACACCTCCCGTTTACTTTTAGGGGCAGAGGAGATCATGATCTCTAACGAGTTTCTGACGACGTCGATAAACAGGCGGCTTACATCCTTGACAAAGACAGGACGGGTCAAAATCGTCAATCCTTCCTTTTCTTGAATATCGTCTGTCAGCGCGATGTGAAGGTTTAGTGGGCTATAAATTGCCAAATCTTCTAAGGGATAAAACACCCGAACCGGAATTTCTTTGTCTAAAGGTAAAATCTCCTTCCTCAAGAAGTCCATGCGTAGGTTCTTAGCATCCGGGTCGTTGAGTTCCTCATGTGCGTTATTCCGAAACGGAATCGTGACCTGTTTCCATTTCTTAGGCAAGTAATAGCTAATTTCGTCGTTATGCCCTGAGCTCTTGAGAGCATCGATATCGGCTTTTGTAATATCTGTGAGGTCAAAGTTGAGGGTTAGCCCTTTCTCTTTCAAACGCTGTACTTCCTCTTCAGGACCACTGACAGTTTGAAAAAGGTGTTGTGGCCAAATGTCGAGGAAATCGTACCCAAGAGGGGGTGAACCACTTGGCATTTCAATTGTGACCGGGATTTTACCGGTGACCAGCTTGCTCAATTTGATCACTAAATCGGCATGCCCCACTTGGTAGACGTGTTGATTTAAGTCGACATTGGGATTTAAACTGACCAGATTCTTCTTCGAGATCTTGACGACCCACTCATCACTGTCGACAGAAGATGCGTCGAGAAGAACTTCGATATCGCCAGATTCTATTTCATCGACAACCCCTTTTGTCCCCACAAGTGAAAGGGTCACCCGTTTAGATAGCACGCCATTAGGTAACAACCCCGGAATGGTTTTATCTGCAGGAAGGTTAATCACCCGTATCGGAACGCCGGGAACTGTCTTTGTTGCATGAATGGATTGATTCACAAAGGCCCAAATGACCATGGCAGCAATCAAAGAGACGAGCTTGCGCTGCCAATTGCGCAAAAAGAACTGAGCAATTATTGATTCCATCGTTTAAACCTCTCTACAATATCGAAACGGGACTCAATAACAGATTTTGGAGGGTTAAAGACGCTGCGAATGATCCCTTTGAAACGGTCGATTTTAACGCCCCTTGTCATGATCCCATCCCGTGCAATCGACACCTTTCCTGTCTCTTCAGAAACGACGACGATCAGGGCGTCGGTCACTTGGCTGATCCCTAAACCTGCTCTGTGGCGCGTTCCCATCGACTTTGACAATTGGGTGCTATCGTCAGCCAAGGGCAAGATCGTAGCAGCAGACAAGATCGTGGTGCCCCGGATGATGACCGCCCCGTCATGAAGAGGGGTTGTCGTCACAAAAATCGATTCGAGTAATTCCGGCGAAAACTGCGCATTCAAGATGACCGCCTTATTCGCGTACTCATCTAAGGAATCTTGGTTTTCCAATAAAACCAAGGCGCCCACTCGCCTTTCAGACATGCGATAAATCGATTGGGTAATCAGATCCAAAAATTTGTCAAATTCGGTGATCTCTCTGTATTTTTTCCCTTTGACACTAATACGCGACAAAGCCAAGCGCAAGTCGGGCTGAAAAATGATCAAAATGGCAATCACCGCAACATTGATAAAATAGAGCATCAGCGTCTGAATGACCGGCAGATGGAACCCGCGAGAAACAATGTAGAGCAACAAAAATGCCGACAACCCTACAAGTAGGTCCATCGCTCTTGTATTCCAAAAAAAGGAGAGCAAATAATAAATCATGACGGCGATGATGATAATCTCAACACCAGGCACCATCAACTCAAAAAACTTCATCCAAACTCCAACGACAAAATAATGGTAGATCTTACCAGGCGGAAGGGGGAAAAGCAAGATACTAAAAGACAAAAATTCTATGCTCTTGCTATCAATGTGAAGGTTGTGCAAAGACAGGTATCAAACGTTTCATTTTTTGAGGTCGCAATGAAAAAACCAATCCTCCTCATTTTCAGCTGGATACTCCTATTTACTTCCGTGATGGAGGCACATTTTTCCGATGATGCCCTTCTCTTTTCTGGCAATGTGAACCCCGCGCTTGCCCAACAGGTCGCTGCGTACGTCGGTGCTCCCATTGGCAAAGCGATGGTGAAACGGTTCAATGATGGGGAAATCCGCATCCAGGTTGAGGAAAATGTCAGAAATAAAGACGTCTTCATCCTGCAATCGACCTGTCTATCAGAGACGCAAAGCATCAACGACAGTTTGATGGAACTGTTCCTACTCATCCGCACGATGAAACGCGCTTCCGCAGCAAGTATTACAGCGGTGATCCCCTACTATGGATATGCGCGTCAAGACCGCAAAACGTCTCCGCGCGTTCCGATCTCCGCCGCAGATGTTGCCATGCTGCTCGAAATGGGTGGAGTCGACCGAGTCGTCACCGTCGATTTGCACTGTGGACAAATCCAAGGGTTCTTCCACAACGTTCCTGTCGATAACCTCTACGCCTTTACCCTCTTTACCCAGTATTTCATCGATAAGAATCTCGAAAATCCCGTGGTGGTTTCCCCCGATGCAGGAGGGATCGATCGCGTGAAGCGCTTTATCGAAAACTTAGGTAAGCAAGGGATTTCCGCAGGGATTGCGCTGATTAGCAAGGAGAGGGAACGGCCTGGAGTTGTGGCTGCAATGCACCTCGTCGGGAGTGTCAAAGGATCAGACGCGATCCTAGTCGACGACATATGCGATACAGGCGGCACCTTGATGAAAGCTGCGGAACTTCTCAAACAAGAGGGAGCCAAAAGAGTCTTTGTCGCCGTCACACACCCTATTTTCTCCAATAGCTCTCTTGATAAAATCAGCCACTCCTCAATTGAAGAGATGGTGATTACGGACACGATCCCCTTGCGTCAAACCCCGCCCTCCAATGTGCATTGCATCTCTGTTGCCCCCCTCTTAGGGGAAGCGATCCGCAGAATCCAATGTGGCGAATCTTTGTCTGAACTATTTAAGTGAGGTTCTTATGGATGTAGAGATTTTAGCGCGTATCCAGTTTGCTTTGACGATCATGTTTCACTACATCTACCCTCCTTTAAGCATTGGCTTGGGACTGATTCTCGTCATCATTGAAGGGATCTATCTCAAAACGAAAGAGCCGCTCTATCTGAAGATGGCAAAATTTTGGACAAAAGTCTTCGCGCTGACGTTTGCGATTGGGGTCGCAACGGGCATCGTGATGGAGTTTGAATTTGGAACGAATTGGGCGACCTATTCCCGCTACGTCGGCGATGTGTTTGGAAGCGCCCTTGCAGCTGAAGGGGTTTTCGCCTTTTTTCTCGAATCGGGATTTCTTGCGATTCTTTTGTTCGGATGGGACCGCGTCGGACCTAAAATGCATTTTTTCTCCACCTTGATGGTGTGCTTAGGGGCACACTTTAGTGCGATTTGGATCATCGTGGCCAACTCGTGGATGCAAACGCCTGCGGGCTTTCACATCGTCGGCGAAGGGCTGAATGCGCGCGCGGAGATCATCGACTTTTGGGCGATGGTCTTGAATCCTTCCTCCGTCGATCGTTTAATCCACGCGGTGATCGGCGCTTGGTTGGCAGGGGCCTTTTTAGTCATCAGCGTCTCCGCATACTACATGCTGAAAAAAAAGCATCACGAATTTTCAAGGCAATCGCTTAAGATTGGATTGACGGTCGCCCTCGTGGCTTGCGTCTTACAAGCGTTTTCTGGGGACAGTTCAGCAGAGGTCGTTGCCAAGCACCAGCCCATGAAATTAGCCGCTATCGAAGGGGTCTTTAAAACACAAAGGGAAGCGCCCTTCCACTTGTTTGGAATTGTCAACAAAGCCGAAGGGAGAGTGGATTACGCACTCTCGATTCCAAAACTCTTAAGCTATCTCTCCTATGGCGATACAAATGCAGAAGTCAAAGGACTCGACTCCATTCCAAAGGCGGATTGGCCCAATGCTCCCGTCGTCTTTCAGACGTATCGCCTGATGGTAGCCTTGTGGGCTGCGATGTTGATCGCTGCTATTTGGGCAACCATCTTATGGCGGCGAGGCACGCTCTACACTTCCCCTTGGATGTTGAAAGTTTTGGTTGTTTCCGTTCTGTTCCCACAAATCGCCAACCAAGCGGGGTGGGTAACAGCCGAAATGGGACGCTACCCGTGGATCGTGCATGGGTTATTGAGAATCTCCGAAGGGCTTTCGAAGACGGTGACAGCCCACCAGGTGCTCGGATCTCTCATCTTGTTTACAATCCTCTACATCGCGCTTTTTCTCGTTTTTTTATACCTCTTGAACGAAAAAATCAAGGCGGGTCCTGAAGGGACAGACCTTCCCACACACTACCATCAATTATCTACCTATGCGGAGGAGCTCCATGAGTGATCTATTTTCGAGTTTGCAATTCACGTGGTTTTCTGCTTTCGTCATCCTAGTCACCGGTTATGCCATCCTCGACGGCTTTGACCTCGGCGTCGGCATGCTCCACCTCTTTTCGAAAAAAGATCAGGAACGACGCTTGATGCTCAACTCCATTGGACCCGTCTGGGACGGCAACGAAGTATGGCTCGTAACAGCTGGAGGGGCTCTTTTTGCCGGATTTCCCGACGTGTACGCGACCTTATGCTCTGCCTTTTACGTGCCCATCATGCTGCTCTTAACAGGGCTCATCTTCCGCGCTGTGGCCATTGAAGTGCGCAGCAAGGCCCCCATGGCGTGGTGGCGTTGGACGTGGGACGTTCTCTTTAGCTTTGCAAGCTTGGTGATCGCTTTTGGTTTAGGGATTGTCATGGGCAACTTGATCCGCGGCATCCCCCTAGACGCAGAAAAGGAGTTTGCAGGAACTTTCTTTGATCTGATCGATCCCTATTCGCTCCTGATCGGTGTGATGACCACCGCCCTTTTCTTCATGCATGGAGCCATCTACATCTTGATGAAGACCGAAGGGGAACTGCACGACAAAATGAGAAAGTGGGTCAATCCCGCCATTATCGCATTTATCATGTGCTACGCAACCGCCACGATGGCCACCCTCATCTACATGCCTCATATGGTGGAAGCAGTCAAGACGCGCCCCGCCTTCTTTCTGATCGGCTTGCTCAACATGCTCGCCATTGCAAACATCCCGCGCGAAATCCACCATGGGCGAGACGGAAGGGCTTTCCTCTCTTCCTGCGCCAACATCCTCTTCCTCATGATGCTGTATGGGCTTGGGACCTTTCCCAACGCCGTGAGAGCGATCAATGATCCGGAACACTTAAGTCTCACGATCTTCAACTCCTCCTCATCCCTAGCTACGCTCGAAATCCTCCACATCATTGCCTTGATCGGCGTCCCCATGGTCATTGCCTACACCGTTGCCATCTATTGGATCTTCCACGGCAAAGTGAAACTCGACTCCTCAAGCTACTAGGATAATCTGCTTGATTTAAATGAGAAATTATGACAAACTACGCGTGGTTTTTATATAAAACTGAACGGTAATAACAACTGATAGGATTTAGAAAATGACAGTCATACAAACAATGATCGATCGCTGGAACACGGTTGTGCCTTTTAAATCGGAACAAATTCCTGAAGTTCAAGCCTACCTGCTCTCCTTAGCTGCAAAAGTAAAAACCATAGGCTCGATTCCTCTTCACTTGGGCCATGCTCTTGCTGGTACAGTGATTCACACTGTGACCTTTGGCAACTACTACAAAGGAGTGGGACCAGATCAATGGGCCCTTGCAAAACAAGCGATTGAAAATGCCGACTTTGTTAGCCTGGTTGTTGGATCGACTTTGGCCTTCTACTCAGCGCAAACCTATCGCTCTTTCTGGCAGACACATTCAGAAATCGATGAAGAAAACACTTTTAAAAAGTTTTCATTTCCCGTTGCGTGTTTGCTGAAATTAAGCGATAAACTACGAGTCTTTGTTCCCTATATTTCTTCAACTGATACAGCACGCCTTATCGCAAAATCGAACGAAACGTTCGATACAAATAAAAATCCCACACCTGAAGATTACAAGAAAAACCGCAGTGAAGTTGCCTCCTTGCATCGATGGCAAGCCATTGGCAATTTAGTCCAGATCATGGCCTTTTATAGACTTAAGCAACAATACGCGTTCTGTACCATTCCCTACTACCTGTTATGTGCAGAACGCGTCCGGAACTTCTTTGCAATGGTACAAAATTATCGGACAACTCATATCAAGGAAGATCATTTTCAGGCTGGAGGTATGGAAGCCACCTTCCAAAAATATTGCGATCGGAACGGAAAGTACATCGATTTTTCGATGTGGGGCAGAGCATTTGACGAAAGGAAGAACTAATAGTCTATAGCAAGACAAACTCTCTCTAATCAAACTGAAGAAAACTCGTTAGGACCAAGCTCGTTTTAACTCAGGTGTTCTGTCTTTGCGTCTTTGCGTTAAAACCACTTCAATGATCCTAGAAACGGCAGTTCAAGATGATAAAGTGATGCAAGATTTTGAGTCAGAACTGCCTCAGGTGGGGGGCGATCATTCCCAAGTGGTGAAGGCGCCCCCCACAAGAGGCGGTTGTGGCTCAAAAGATTGCGTCAATTTGGCGTCTTCAACTGCCGTTTCTAGGATGATTCAACAGGTTTGAATTTTTTCAATCCAGTGCTGGAAAAAATCTTTTGACCACGTCCTTCGAATGGCCTCTTGGTCGCGAACATAGTGAATCGTGTCTTCGATCGCAGAGGCAACATCGAGCCTCTCAATGCGTTCTTGAGCAATTTTCAGAAATTCTGCTTTCGTTAAGCTTTTTTCTTGTCCGCTTAATTTGGAAAAAAGCGAGAGGTTTAAAGCGGTGTTCTTTCGAATGAACCATACTAAGTCATACCAATCACGTCCTTTGACCCTCCCTTTCCAGGCGCGATAAAAGGCGGCGTGGGTTTTGCAGGCAAAAAGGCACTCTTCATTGACACATCTAATCGAGACAGCTACTGGTTGTGAGAGAAATTTTTGCTCATACTCATATCCCAAGGCAGGCTCTGTATCAATTTCAATTTTTATGCGGATTAACGTTTCAGGGTGAACGCCTTTAAGCAGGTCTGTGTGCACCCCAATTTTTAAAAGCTCTTGGACAGTCGGGGTTTTTAAAAACGCAGATTTCACTGCCGTTTGAGTCTTTTTGTCCTTTTCTACAAAAGAAACGTCGAAACCAAAGGAGGAAAGCTCATTCTTCAGCGCTTCACCAAATGGCTGCCAACTCCATTGTGGATTAGGCTCCAGGAGTGTAAAGTCAAGATCCTCTGAGAAGCGGTCGAGGCCATATAAAATCCGAAGAGCAGTCCCTCCATAAAATGCTGCGTGCTCAAAAAACTTTCCACGCCAAAGTCCTACTAGGGCAATTTCTTGAAGAATTTCGCGCAAAGCCTGTTCATGATCCTGCAAAGAGCGATTTTGGTATCTTTCAAGCATTTGCTTAATTGCACTATTCATGTTTTTGATGACTCCTGATTTGTATGAGGTATTTAACAGCGCTGTGGGGCCTAGCTTGATAGATTTCTCGCAATAGCTCAAGATTAAGAGTCTCTATATCATCCTCTTCAATTCGCAAGTCTTCAAATAGAGTTTCACAAAAGTGCTTTTTTGAAGAAAAACGCCCCCGTCGAAGCACTAACAAATCGGTAAGCGCTTTTTCCTTCGTGGCAACCAATGCTTGGCTGTGCTCAGAAAATTTAATGAGAGTGATTCCTATTGGATATATTTGCATCGGGAGGTGATTATAGGTAAACAGTCCAATCGGGGTGTTAAACTCTCTTGAGCGTTGAGTTGTGATGTTTGTAACAGTATTGACCGCTTCTGGGATTAAGCGGTAATATTGACAGGCCCACTCTAAGGAAACATACGAAGGACCATAAAGCATATTAGCAAGAACCTCTTTTGAATAGGGACGCCTTGCAAAATTCTGACCAAAAATATATATCCCTTTTTTGACGCGGATCAGAGCCTTGATTTTTAAAAGGTGGTTGATCTTGAGTCTGGGGTTTTTATAGGTCTTCAAGCAATCCATGACAAGCCCATACTCTAATTCCTCGCCAGGCGCCTTTTCGAGCAAACGTGCTATCCCAGGGTCAATCCCCAAAAACCTTTCCATTTTTTACCTATATGTTAGCCCAACGTTAACATACTGGTTATTTTCACTAAAGAAAAAGCATGACCAGGAGTGTGTTATTAGCCGTTTTTGTAGTGGCAGTGGGGACTAGCGGCGGCGTTTTTTGGCTTCGGCGATCTCGTCCGCGTGCTTCTTTTGATTTTGGGCGTCGATGACGGTCCAAAATTCCCTGGCGGCATCGGTAGCAGCTTCTAGGGCATATCCTTTAAACGAATCAAACCGGTTAATGTTAGAAGAAAAATCGTTGTAGTGCTCGGCATGCATGCCTGGTCTTGGCAAGGCAATTGTCTGCTGCAGTCCGCCTACAGAGCGCTCTTCCTGAGGAAAACCAAGCGTCATGCGGCGGGTTTTGAGTTCCGCAAACGACCCATCAATGCTGCACACTTGCGCCGCGCTTACGTGAACGGCTCCAGAAGCCTCTGAAATTGTCTCCAGACCTTCTACAGCTACGCACAAGCCTATACAGGCAAACAAAAACCCTATTTTCATATGCTCCTTACATTGGAAGTCGATTGCAACCAACTCCACGATACTTTATACTCCTATTTTTCTTTCAATACAATTGTGAAATTCTATGGATACAACCATTCGGCTAAAAAAAGTTAAAGTTCATAATTTAAAGGCCGTCGACCTGACTCTGGACGCGAACGCCCTCATCGTCTTTACAGGAGTGTCAGGATCGGGCAAGTCTTCAATTGCTTTCGATACGATCTATGCAGAAGGACAGCACAGATATGTCACATCTTTAAGCACTTACGCTCAAAGACAGCTCGGAGATATGGCAAAGCCCGATCTAGAGCATGCAGATGGGATCTCCCCCACGATCTCCATCGAACAAAAATCGGCTGGCCGCAACCCGCGCTCAACCGTTGGAACGCTGACTGAGATCTACGACTATCTGAGGGTGCTCTATGCACGCATTGGGATTCCCCACTGCCCGGTGAGCGGAGAACCCGTCCTTCCACAAAGTCGGGAAAAGATCATTAAACTTGTACAAAACATTCCTCCAGGAACAAGGCTGGTCTTTTTGGCTCCCTATGCACGCAGCAAAAAGGGGGAATTCAAAGAAGATTTTGTCGACCTTCTCCGGAAGGGGTACACCCGCGCCCGCGTCGATGGGACAATGGTGGAATTGGGGGAAGCGCCATCGCTCGATGGCTCTGTCTCTCACGACGTCGATATCGTCGTCGATCGGCTCCTGGTCAACGCAGAGAACCATTCCCGTATTGCAGAAGCCGTCACAAATGCCCTTCATCTAGGCAATGGAATGATGAGCGTAAGCGACCAGGCAACGCTAGAAGAAACCGAATTCTCGACACACGCTTATTCACCCAAATCGGGTCTGTCGTACTCCTCGTTAGAGCCGCACGATTTTTCCTTTAATAGCCCCTCAGGGATGTGCCCTCGCTGTAGTGGTTTAGGAATGGTCACAGAATTTGAGCTCGACAAAATCATCGATCCCAATTTAAGCATTTCAGCCGATTGCTGTTCCGTAGCGAGTTCCTACAATACAGTTCGCTACGGAAATATCTACGACAACTTAAGCCGCCTTTACAACTTTGACGTCCGCACTCCCTGGAAAAAGCTCTCTGAGGCCGCCAAACGGGTTTTTCTCTATGGTACTGAGAAAAAATGGACGCGGATGCACTTCGTCCATCCAGAAACAGGCGCTTCTTGGACCGATCATATCCAGTGGCGCGGGGTGCTGCATGAAGCTCACACACGCTTCTCAGAAGCTAAAAGTGAATTTTACAGAAAAAAGATGCAGCTATTGATGAACGAACAAATTTGCCCAGTCTGCCGCGGCGAGCGCTTAAAGCCTTATCCCGCGGCCACACTGCTCCAAGGAAAGCGGATCAACGAAATCACCCACATGACGATCGATGACGCCGCACAATTCATGGACTCCCTCTACCTCACGCCGACGGAACAACAAATCGGCGAAGAGCTCTTGAAAGAGATCAAGGAACGGCTCCGCTTTTTAAAGGAAGTGGGTCTTGGCTATTTGACGCTGGAACGAACAGCTCCTACGCTCTCTGGAGGGGAAGCACAACGGGTTCGTCTTGCTTCTCAAATTGGGTGCGGTCTTGTGGGGATCACCTATGTGCTCGATGAACCTTCGATCGGTTTGCACCCGCGCGACAACAAAAGGCTGATCAAAACCCTCAAACACTTACGCGACATGGGCAACACCGTCATCGTCGTCGAACACGACGAAGAAACGATCTGGGAAGCAGATAAGGTGGTCGACTTTGGTCCAGGCGCAGGCTCGCGCGGCGGAGAGATCGTCGTCAATGGAACCGTTGAAGACTTAATCAAATGCAAGCAGTCGATCACAGGGCAATTCCTCTCGGGAAAACGGGAAATTCCCGTTCCGAAAAAAAGACGAAAACCAAACGGCCAAGCACTTCTCCTCAAAGGCGTCACGCACCACAACCTCAAAGATGTCACTGCCAAAATCCCTTTAGGAGTATTTGTGGCTGTGACAGGCGTCTCAGGTTCTGGCAAATCGTCACTGATCACCGACGTGTTGTACCCGATCCTCTCGAATCATTTTCACAAAAGCCAATTGAAACCAGGTGGGTACAAAGAGATTCAAGGATTAGAAGCATTAGACAAAGTGATTGCGATCGACCAAAGCCCCATCGGCCGCAATCCCCGTTCTAACCCCGCAACCTACATCAAGGTCTTCGATGAGATCCGAGACCTGTACAGCCAACTGCCCCAGAGCCAAGCTAAAGGGTACAAGCCCGGCCGCTTCAGCTTCAATGTAAAGGAGGGCTCCTGTCCCCACTGCGAAGGGATGGGAATGGTCAAAATCGACATGGACTTCATGGAAGACTCGTGGGTCGAGTGTCCCCATTGCCTGAACAAACGCTTCGATGAAGAAACGCTCTCGGTCCATTATAAGGGAAAAAGCATCTACGACATTCTGGAAATGGAAGTGGGAGAGGCCGCGACGTTTTTTGCCAACATTCCAACGATCAAACACAAACTCGACATGCTCGTCCAAGTGGGTCTGGATTACGTCAAACTTGGACAATCCTCTACAACGCTTTCTGGAGGCGAAGCCCAACGGATCAAGCTAGCAAAAGAGCTTGTCAGACCTTCGACTGGAAAAACTCTTTACATTCTCGATGAGCCAACAACAGGCTTGCACTTTCACGACATCGATCACTTATTACAAGTTCTGCACGCACTTGTGGATCGCGGCAACACAGTCATCACGATCGAACACAACATGGACGTGGTCAAAACAGCCGACTGGATCATCGACCTTGGGCCTGAAGGGGGATGGCAAGGGGGAATGATTATCGCTTCAGCCCCGCCAGAAAAAGTCGCAAAAAACGATACCCCTACAGGTCATGCGCTCGCAGAAACGCTGCACCGTTCACTCAAACTCCATTTAGAAGAAGCAAAAAGAAAACGCGCCGAACGGGAAAAGCACCCTCTCAAGCCCGTCGACTCGATCGTGGTTGAAGGTGCGGAGCAAAACAACCTCAAATACGTCGATGCAAAAATCCCTCGTAACGCAATCACCGTTTTTACAGGCCCCTCAGGCTCGGGCAAAACGTCGCTCGCTTACGAGACGATCTATGCAGAAGGGCAACGGCGCTACACAGAATCGCTCTCTCCTTACGCACGCCAATTCATCAAACAGTGCCCAAAACCAAAAATCGGACATATCGAAGGGCTCTCTCCTGCCATCGCCATTGAACAGAAAACACACGCTGGCAATCCTCGCAGTACGGTTGGCACGATGACAGAAATTTACGACTATTTGCGCATTCTGTATGCACAAATCGGAATCGCGCACTGCCCTGAAACAGGCGACATCATCAAAGCTGTGAGCAAGGGCTCCGTCGCGGACCGCTTGTTGGCATTGCCCCAAGGGGATAAACTTCAAATCTTGGCGCCCATCGTACAAACTAAACAAGAAGGGATCAACGAACTCATCGTGCGCTTACAACGCCTTGGTTTTTTGCGCCTTCGCCTCAACGGAACTTTTTTTGACATCGACAGCGAAGAGATCGCTAAAAACTACGATAAAAAGAGAAAGAATGAACTCCATCTTGTGATCGATCGCCTCAAAGTCGGTTCCGACATTCGAAATCGTCTTTTAGAAGCGATTGAAAATGCAGCCAAAATAGGAAATGACACCCTTCTCGTCATTCACGAAAACGAGGAAATTTATTTCAATTTAGCGTTCTCAGTAGCAAGCACGGGCAAGTCGTACCCTGAGATCACACCCAAAACATTTGCATTTAATCATGCAGATGGGATGTGCATCGACTGTCTAGGCCTTGGCTACCAATATGGAGCTAATCTAACGCGCAACCCAGCCATCATGATGCAACCAGCAGCTGGATTGATCCGTTGGCTATGGGGCGAAAAACACACGGCAACGGCAGCACAACTCTTCGAGCGGTTTTTAGACAAGGAAGGGATCGACCCTTACGTCCCTTTAAACAAGCTTCCTCCCCGTCATCTTCAGATGATCATGTCAGGCTCTCCTGCAGACAAGTGGTACAAAAGCCAAGAGGGATTTGCTTTCCGCTGGGTGGGAATCAACCACGTGCTCGCTCGGATTGGAAAGACGGGGAAAAATGAGATCCGAGAACCAGTGATTCCGCTTCTTGACGAGCTGGAATGTTACTCTTGCAAAGGAGCCCGTCTCAATCCCCTGGCGCGCAACGTCACCATCCAAGATAAATCGATTAGCGATCTATGCTTAATGCCGATCGATGCTGCTTTGAAATTCGTCGCTTCTCTCGCTCTGAAAGGCAATGAAGCCAAAGTATTAGAGGAAGTGATGAAACAGCTGCATTCCCGCCTTCAATTCTTGTGTACGGTAGGACTCAACTACATGAGCCTCTATCGACGAGCACCAACGTTATCTGGCGGCGAAACACAGCGGATCCGATTAGCACGGCAGCTCGGGGGTGGTTTACGGGGCGTTCTCTACGTTTTAGACGAACCAACGATTGGTCTACACCCGCAGGATACCGAACGATTGGAAATCGCTCTAAACCATTTGAAAGAGCTTGGCAATACATTAATTCTCGTCGAACACGATCCACAAGTGATCCAACACGCTGACTACATTTTAGATTTTGGGCCGCATGCAGGGGAAAAAGGGGGACACATCACAGCACGCGGCACCTACGAAGAAATTTTAAAAAATTCGCAATCGCTGACAGGGCAATACCTCTCGGGTGCTCTAAAAGTGGGTGTGCCGAAAAAAGAACTGGCCAAAAACCGAGGCGAATTCAGCTTGCAAAATGCCAAAACACACAATTTGAAAAATATTTCGGTTTCAATCCCTGTGGGTGCCTTGACAACTATTACGGGCGTTTCAGGTTCTGGCAAATCGACGCTGATGCACGATGTGCTCCTCCCCGCTATGCAACAAGGACTCTTCCAAGGGGATCGCACCGAATACCAAGGATGCACACTGACAGGCATCTCCCATTTTGACCGGATCATCTCGATCGATCAAAACCCGATTGGACACACAGCCCGTTCCGATGTTGGCACCTATGTCGACCTTCTCTCTCGGATGCGCGAATTTTTTATTTCATTGCCTCTAGCACGCAGCAAAGGGCTGCAAGGAAAACACTTCAGCTATAACCACCGCAGAGGGATGTGTACGAGCTGTTGGGGAATGGGCTATCGCAAAGTGGAAATGAGCTTCCTCCCTTCCGTTCGTGTTCCCTGCGATGTGTGCCGAGGCTTGCGCCTCAATCCCATTAGCCTAGAGGTCACCTACGGAGGGAAAAACTTCGGACAATACCTGGAGATGACCGTCGATGAACTGCGTGTGATTTTCCAAAACCACCCCCGCATCGTCCGTACACTTGATACATTGATCTCGGTTGGACTTGGGTATCTAAAAGTAGGTCAAGAGATGGCCACGCTTTCAGGAGGAGAAGCCCAAAGGATCAAATTGAGCCGAGAGCTCGCCAAGCGCTCTTCAGGAAGAACTCTTTATCTTCTCGATGAACCCACAACGGGGCTCCATTTCGAAGATATCAATAAACTCCTCAGCGTGTTGCAGCGATTAGTGGAGAAAGGAAACACGATCGTCGTCGTCGAACACAACCTCGACCTGATTCGCCACTCCGATCACGTCATCGATCTGGGTCCTGGCGCAGGCAACGCCGGGGGTAAAGTTGTCTGCGTGGGCACACCGGAGGAAATCGCTCAAAACAGCCGCTCTGCAACTGGAGTGGCTCTGTCTAATTCCAAGGCTTTTTGCAAGCCTTCTGCCACTAAATTGAAAGCTAAAATGAGCAAGACGATGAAACCGGATGGGAAGAGAATCCGCCAGGGATAATACTCTAAAGCAGGCAACCCTTCATTGGCCATGCTCCCAAGGCTTGCAACAGGCGCTTGTACTCCCAAGCCAAGATAACTCAAAAAAGCCTCTGTAAATATTGCTACGGGCACAGTCAGAGCCATTGTAACGAGAATTGTCCCCGTGGCATTCGGCAATAAATGGCGGAAGACGATCCGCCAAAAGCCTGCCCCAAGCCCTTGAGCCGCCATCACAAACCCTTGTTGCTTGATCTGCATGAGTTGCGCGCGCACGATCCGCGCCATCGTCAACCATCCCACAAGCGCTAACGCCAACACAATAGAGTGTACCCCCGATCCCATTACGGCAATCAAGGGGATAATCAGCAAGAGCGTGGGGATGGCATTGAGCACGTCGACAATCCGCATTAAACATTCATCGACCTTGCCCCCATAAAGGGCAGCTGCCGCACCCCACAACACACCGATCACAAGGTCGATACAAGCAGCTGCAACTCCCACAAAAAGGGAGATCCGGATTCCATAGCAAACGCGAATGAACAGATCGCGACCTAAGTCATCGGTCCCAAACAAGTGTTGAAGCGAAGGGCTTTGATTTTTTGCCGCAAAATCAACTCCAAAATAGGTATAAGCACTGAGAGAGGGAGCAAAAATAGCCAACAACATAATGACCCATAATAAAGCAGCGCCCATCACTGCCAACGGCTGCTGCCAATAGGCAAAAAGGATCCGTTGCGCATAGGACTGCGAAACACTCACACTCATCGCGCGCTCCTTTCCCGCACTAAGCGCGGATCGAGTAAAGCCGAAAGAAGATCGACAATCAAGGTGATCATCAAGATCAGAAAGCAATAAAAGACTGTGATCCCCATAATGAGTGGATAGTCGCGATTGAGAACGCTTGTCACAAACCAAAATCCAAGGCCGGGAATCGCAAACAGCTTTTCAATGACAAAACTCCCCGTCAAAATGTTGGCAATGAGCGGTGCTAAATAGCCGCAAATCGGCACCAACACATTTCTTAAAACATGTGCCTTCACAATATAGGAGAGAGGCAATCCTTTCGCAATTGCTGCCATCACATAAGATTGCTTCATTTCGTGCGCTGTCCTCGTGAAGGCAAGCCTGGCAATAAATGCCATCGGCATCACTGCTAAAGAAAGCGCGGGAAGGATAGTATGGAAAAAACTCCCCCAACGCGCAATCGGCAGCCAATCCAGAGAGATCGCAAAACCATATTGCAATAAGGTCGCTAAAATAAAGCTCGGGATCGAAACGGTCAGCACACTCATAAAAATCAGACTGTTCGTCAACCACCCTCTTTTCAAAACAGCCGCAGTAACGCCTGCAAAAATCCCCAGTGGCACACATAAGAAAAGTGCCTCAAATCCTAATAGCGCCGATGTGGGAAAACCATCAGCGATCATGTCCCACACCTTGCGTTCTTTGTAGATGAGGGAGTGGCCAAAATCTAACGACACGAGCTGCTTTAAATAGCCGACGTATTGGATCAACAGCGGAGCGCGAAGACCATGTTGTGTCGCCAGTTGTTGATAAATCTCCTCAGGAAGCGCTTGCTCATACTGAAACGGATCTCCCGGCGCACTTTTCATCAAAAGAAACGCAACCGTAACGACCACGAGCAAAGAAAGGGTCAGGGTAATCGCTTTTTTAAAAAGATAGTGCTTCATGGAACCAGATATGCTTCGACTAAATCGATATAGCCCAAAGGAGACACGTAAACCCCTTGAAGGCGGTCAGATTGCAAATAATTAAATGTGGGATGCATGAGGGGCGCTACAGGCAATTCTTCCAAAAGGATCGTTTCTGCCTGGGAAAGCAAATCGAAACGCTCTGATGGGTCTTTCACCAAAGCGGCCTTGTCGAGAAGTGCTGCATACGTTGCATTTTCCCAAAACGTTAGGTTCGTGGGATTTTCCTTCGATTTAAAAATTTCCAAAAAATTCACAGGATCAGCAATGTCAGCAACCCAGTCGGAAAGGCAAATCTCAAAGTCCCCGGCTTTCATCCTCTCGATATTCGTTTTAAATTCACTGGCAGCAATGTTGACCTCAACTCCTAACGCCTCTTGCCATTGCTGTTGAACCGCCTGTGCAATTTTTAAACTCCGCGCATTTGCCACACATCTAAGAGTCACCGTTATGGGAAGCGTCCAACCTCGCTCCTCCACCCCCTTTCCAAGCTGCTGTTTTGCTTCTGCCACATTCCCATCTTGTAAATTCCCTTGAGGGGTTAAACCCAAAAGAGGAGGAACAACAGTCAATGCAGGAACTTGATTTCCCTGCGTGACATGGTTGACAATGGATTGCCGATCGAGAGCTAAGGCAAAAGCGCGCCGGACCGAGGGGTGATTAAAGGGAGCGCGGCTCGTGTTGAAACGAAACCAATAGGTCGCGGCTGCAGGAGCCATTTTTAAGATTTTGGATTCTTTAAGCGTTTGAATCGCATCCTGAGGGAGTGTCGAAATCGGCGATCCCGCCCAATCCAACTCCCCTGCAAGAAACAGCTGCAACGCTGTCGTCTCAGAAAGCACCTGAATCGACACGCCAGCCAATTTCATGAAAGGGGCGAGCCTAAAATGGTGGTTTTTTTCCAATAAATACTCTTGCCTTGCCCTTGCTTGAACGAGCTGAAAGGGCCCATTGGATACCGCTAATTCGCCCGTTGTTCCTTCCCTTAAAGAGCGATGGACGGGATAAAAGAAGGGGCAGCTGAGGAGCTCTAAAAAATAGGGAACTGGCTCTTTGAGTGTAATGACAAGTGTTTTAGGCGCAATCGTTTGAATACCGATCGCATTAAGCGCATGGCTTCCCCCTTTTGCTTCTTTTGCCCCTTCGATCACATATAATTGGTACGCATTGGGAGCCGGAAAGGTGGGATCGAGCGTCGACTTCCACGTCTCAACAAAATCGTCCGCCAATACCGGAGAACCATCTGACCATTTCCCATTTTTGAGTTGAATCGTGTAGAGGCGTCCATCTGGGGAAACTTCGATATCTTCTGCCGCGGCCAGCTCCACAGCCCCCTCTGAGTTGATCCGTGTCAATGCTTCATAGAGAAGATGCGCCACGCTGATAGAGCCAACATCGCGCATTTTGCGTGGATCTAACGTTTGCGGATCATCTAACAAAGACAACCGCGCAAAAGTTTTACCCTTATCTGCACTCTCAGAGGGTGAGCATGCGCAAAAGAAACCTAACAACAAGCACAGCCCGCTAGACAACCAAGATGAAGCATTCATTCTCAAAACCTTGAAAAATTAACTGCTCAGAGTTTCCAACGAGGGGACCGAAAAAGTCAAGGTGGAAAAAAGCAATTTGGAGTTCCGAATACTTGCACTCTATATACAATATTCTATATATGAGAGGGAGAAGTCCATTTTTCTATAACCGAGAACGTTATGAGTCGAAATTACATCATTCTGATCGTCATCTTCATTGCAGTGTTTGTGTTTCTGCTCATCCGCTCCAATACCAAATCAACCAATGGCGAAAGCGCTCCACGCAGCATTGAAAACACCCCTCTTGCCACTCAATCGCTCCAAACTTGGAAGGAATTTGTGTGGAAAGAGGGCAATTTCAGAATCATGCTCCCAACGAAGCCTCACCATGTCACCGACAAGGTCCGAGATGACAAGAGTAACGAAGTGCGCATCTACGACACCTTCGTATCCGCAGATCCACTCGGACAAGGGTACATGATCAGCATGATTACATTCCTGAAGCCCATCTCGAGCGAGAATGTAGAAGAACTTCTAAATAGCGTTGTCCGTGATACGATCAATCGTACCAAAGACAACAAATTGAATAAGATGAAAACAAGCACGCTTAAAGGGTATAAAGCAATCGATTTTTCGTACGACAATAACAACCGCGTCATTCATGGCAAAGTATTCGCCATCAATAACACCGTCTATCTACTCGGTGTCATTGACAATAACCCAGATCCCGACACAAAAGAGATCGACTATTTCATGAACTCCTTTGATACATTGTCGGAAAAATAACTACTTCCTCTAAGGAAACACACGATGAAAAAACTATTTTGCCTTTTGATAAGCAGCGGCGTGCTAGCCATCAGTTCCCTCACAGCGGCCTATGGGAGCTCCTCAGGCTCTTCCTCCCAAGCACTACCCGCTTTTCCAAAGCCCTCAGAACCTAAAAAACCAGCTAAACCCTCCGTAAAGGGTACGCCCCTACCCAAAACGGAACAACCAGTGATGGAAAAGCCGTTTGGCATGCCAGGAGTCATTGGCATCGTCAACGACAGATGGGTAAATTCTGACTACTTAGGGTTTTTAGAAGCCAATTTTCCCATTACCGTTGAGCTCGTGCTGGGTAAAAACATCCCTCATATCGATAGCGCAAACGTTGAAAACGCCCTGGCAGATGTCCTAAAAAGTGATAACATCACCATGGACGCAGACCAAACAAATGGGCCCACTTTACCTTTTCTGCACCTCCTCATCATGGTTTATCCCGTCGACAAGAATACCTATGCCATTTTTGCAGCCCTACGCCTATTTGAGAGCGTAACCGTTAATCGACTGAAATTCCAACCTGCAGGTTACTGGCAAGCGGTCACATGGGAAAACCAAGACATGATCATCGCTTCGTCAGACCAGCTCCAAGCCCAAATCAAGGCCCTAGCCACAAAGCTGGGCACTTCCTTCATCAAAAGGTACGACGAATACAATAAAGAGCGCCCCAAGAAGCCTGAGCCAATAAAAGTCACCTAACCTTAATTCACCCTAGAATTTGGATTTTAGTTGTCCAAAACAGGTGTAGTTTGCTATAACATACGGCTATGCTGGCATAGCTCAACTGGTAGAGCACCCGACTTGTAATCGGACGGTTGTGAGTTCAAGTCTTACTGCCAGCATTTCCTTACATCTTAGGGGGGTGTCGCATAGCGGCAATTGCAAGGGACTGTAAATCCCTCGACTTCGGTCTCCGTTGGTTCGAGTCCAACCGCCCCCAAAATGAACACACCTCACAAAAACTTAGGGCGGAGCAAGCCAATGTCTTGGCTTGCGTTTGCGACTCGAAGTGCAGCCGCTTGCGGCAAACCGGCGGGGAAACCGGAGTCCAACCGCCCCCAATCTCTGAAACAGAGAGAGTTGCGGCTAAAATCGCCTACTAAAATTCCCATCAAAAAACCTGGAAAAACTGATTTGGGAGGTTTATGGGACGTTTGGTTGCAACATTTCACAACAAACAACAAGAATCACATGGCTATTTCTATTTCGCAGCCTTGCGAAAGGAAATGGCCTTTTTTATTGCGTTGCTCAATCCGATTAAGACGTTTTCTTGTTTTTTTCAGATTGTCAATTCTATTTTCCAACTTCCCATAAACCTCCCAATCCGCCTAATTAGCACAAGAAAGAGCAGCATTCCTCTCTATAAAGTCAAAACAAGTCAGGTGATTATATATCCCTTGACTTCGGTTTCACAATTTAGATAGGATATCACAAATCTTTTACAAGTAGCATGTTATGTCAAAACAAGCAAGACACAAAGGAATCGAAGTGCGGATTGGTGTGGACGATAAAAAAAGCTACAGAGCCAGGGTGGAAGTTAAACCTTATCCAACTCAAACGAAAACCTTTGACCGGATAACTTGACGCTGTAACCTGGCGTCAACAAACTATAACAGATATCAAGCGAGAACAATACTTCCCTTCATTGGAATCCAAAAAACACACCTTTGGCGAGCTTGTAGATCGATATATCGCGACTGTGTTGCCAAGGAAGCCAAAGAGCAAAAAGAAACAAACTGCTCAACTCCTTTGGTGGAAAGAGCAGATGGGAGATCGAATACTTGGCGATATTAAGACATCTCTGATCGTCGAAATTCGAGATAGACTAGGAACTAGCACAACCTATCGTGGCGAGCAGCGCTCCCCCGCTACGGTTAATAGCTATTTGGCATTTTTTTCGTATTCTTCAA
>Ga0207117_1007_pt1 | contig 67736 bp, 56 predicted proteins | sample Alteio_BWMinHeat_45_FD_153502 | JGI IMG/M metagenome (GOLD analysis project Ga0207117, IMG submission 153502) | Enriched cells from forest soil in Barre Woods Harvard Forest LTER site, Petersham, Massachusetts, United States -... | ecosystem: Environmental > Terrestrial > Soil > Temperate forest >...
ACCACGAATAGGGCACAAACGATTGTGCAGCCAAGTGGAAAATCACCTCCGGCTGCGCCTGCTCAATCGCGCGGTACACAGAATCTTGCGTGGTAATATCTCCATCAATCAAATGGACGCTAGGGTGATTGAGCAAGTGTTCAATGCGCCAAAGGTTGGGAGAAGCAGAGCGGCGGACGAGACCATAAATCGTATAACCTTGAGAAAGAAGATGATCAGCCATGATAGACCCATCCATTCCGGTTATCCCCGTGATAAAAGCGTTTCCCTTTTTTTTCTGTAATGACATAGATGCTCTCCTTCGTGATCACGCATGGTATCTCAAAGAGGCAATTTCCGCAATCAGGATAGATCTCAATCAAGAGCGGCAAAAGAGTATCTTGTAGAGCTTGCGTGGAGCCCGGGCTAATCGGGGTAAAAACTTCTCCCAAAAATTGATACAAGAGAAAAGCCTGATACTCCACTGTTTACCCCGATATGTTTTACTCAGAAAATCGGGTTGGATCTGGTTTAAGCGGCTTACGAGATGGCGCCCCATCTCACTTTGGGAATGAAACTGAAGAATGTCTTGCCGTGCTTTTCGTCCTGTGAGTCGAGTCTCTTCTGGATGTTTCCAAACATAATCCATCCAAAATGCTGCATGGTCGATATCAACTTCGGCCCAAATAGAATCTACTGGATAAGGGAGTGTTGTGTGTCCAACACGCACTAATTGATAAGCGCACAGAAAACTGTTGGTTTCATTCATAAAATCGAGATTTCCAGAATATCCAGTGGCAATGACAGGCTTTTCCATCAGCATTGCCTCCGCCATCGTCAAGCCAAATCCCTCTGTGCGGTGAAGCGAAACGTAGCAATCACAGGCATTCATCAAAGCGTACAGTCGCTCAAAAGGCATTGACTCATCGATCAAAATGATCCGTTGATCTTGTGCACAATCATCCGACAAACGCTTGAAATCTTCTGGCAACTTCGTTCCGTTATGAGTTTTGATGACAAGTTGAACGGGTTCATTTTTCGAAAAAGCCTTGCAAAAAGCCCGAATCAGAGCAAATGGGTTTTTGCGCTCTGCTACACTCCTAAAATCAAAACAAAACAAGAAAGTGAAACGTTCGAGCAATCCAAAACTTGCTTTAGCAAGAGAAGGAAGCTGGGTTTTCGGCTCAACTGCCTGAGGAATATGATGCACCGGGATCGAAACAGCTTGTGAAATGCACTCTTTGAGATACTGCGTCGACACCCACACCTCATCAAATAATTCGAGACCTTTTTTCATCTTTTGAGGAAGACGACTTGCCTCCCAGAAGCACCAGGCAATATTATAACGCCCTTTCATTAAGCGGTGCATGTGATAATTAAAAGCACGGACCATCGTATTGATACATGGAGCAAATATATTGACCTCATAAATCCCTTGAGTGACATAATACCCTGGTAAATCTTCATTCATGATATCAGGCCGCCACAACTCTGGAATCAAAACGTAAGGGATATTCTGCTTTTCCAATGAAGCCACTAATTGACGCCCCGATTCAGCAAGACCATGCGGCCCGTGAAAATTGCCAATGACGTTAACCCCCTTCACATTCCCTCTCATTTTATCTCCGACAACATAGATTTGTTGAATTATTTCTTTTGCTTCCGCTAAAATCCAAAAATTGAAAACCTGGAGGATAACATGAATAAGTTAATTCTATCAATTGCTCTTTTTGCCTGCTCTTGCACCCTTTTAAACACCCTTTATGCGAAGGAAAAACCCGCTATGAATACTAATCGCCCGACAATCGTCATGGAAACCACTCAAGGCAACATCGAACTCGTTCTCTACCCCGACATTGCACCTAAAACGGTAGAGAACTTTGTCACTCATATCCAAAACCACTACTACGATGGGCTGACTTTTCACCGCGTCATCCCCCATTTCATGATTCAAGGAGGCGACCCCAGCGGCAATGGAACAGGCGGCAAATCGATTTGGGGCAAACCTTTTGCAGATGAATTCGACAGCAAAGTGCAATTCGACAAAAAAGGATTGCTTGCCATGGCCAATGCCGGTCCCAACACCAATGGCAGTCAGTTTTTTATCACGACAACCCTCACTCCCTGGCTGAATAACAAGCATACCATTTTCGGCGAAGTCACCAAAGGGTACGATGTCGTTGAAAAGATCGAGAAAACACCCGCAAGACCTCAAGACAACCGTCCCCTGACGGAACAAAAAATCATTAAGATGTATGTGAAAAAATAACCCCCTTATTATCCAAGGCATCACAATTATGCATCACTTCCTCTCTCTGCTCTTATTGAGCTTCTTCACGACTGGATCTGCTTTTGCCTCTTTCGACTCCTATCCAGACACAACACAGGATGTCGGTTCGACTTTTGTGACCCACTTCGATACCTATCCAGAAACGGTACAGGATGTCTGTTCGACTTGTGTGACTCAATTTGAGAATCTCTATTTCAATCCGAAGTCATCCGCTTTTTTAACCTTGGGAGAGAACATTGATCTCGATAAATCGATTTACCTTGAAGATAAAAGAGGTTACATTTGGAAGAACCGCAACCGTGAAACGTTCCCCTCTAAAAGGGAGCAGAAAACATTTGGCTCCTCCCTAATCGTATTGGAATCCAACTCAACTCCAAACCATAGCAACCACTATTTTCACTTTTTAGAGCATTTGCTTGCACTTTGGACGTTCGGAGGTGAAGAAAATCGAGAACAGATCGACCTATTTCTCCTTGCAAGCAACGGATCTACGCCACCCAAAAACTGGAAAGGCACTAACGACATAACCTATCATTTGATCAAAGCCGCCTTTCCAAATGCAGAGATTTTAGCCTGGAAAGAATTCATGGCGGTTTCGCCAGAGCATCTCATCCGTTTTGAGACAGCACTTGTCTCTGATCGTAGCATGGAGATATTCAAGACAGAACCGTATCGAACAGATCGGATGTTAGGCAGTTATTTTCAATCTCTCACAAAAGAGAGCTTAGACCACCTCGCTACCTGTGTTTATGACTACTTTCAAACAGAAATTACCCCAACTGATGAGCTCGTCGTTACCTACATCCCTCGTTTCGAAAAACGGTGGTTACAACCAGAATGCGAAGAACAGCTCCTTGCACAAATTCGGGAGTTGCCCAATGTCCGCCTCCAAGTAATTGATTTGGCTGCCATCCCATTTGAAGAACAGATTCAAGTCATTGCCAATACTGACGTCCTCCTGGGCGTCCATGGTAATGGCTTTAGCAATGTTTTATTCCTTCCAAGCCATGCCACTGTCATTGAGCTGTTTCCAGAAAAATCGTTTCGAGTCGAATACCGCATCTTAGCTAAAGCTCGTGAATTGGCCTATTGGGGTTGGATCGACCAAAGAGGCTGGATGGGAGATAGAGCTGTCGAGAGGACGGGATGCTTTGGCGTCGTTCGCCACATATATGGAACCGTCAAAGTCGAAGTGGATCCTATTGTCTCTGTTATACGTCAAATCAAAAAACCGGCTCTATAATTTAACATATTAGGCTGTTGACACAATGTCGAGAAACCTATGACTAAATATGCATCGTTCTTTACGCTCTTTTTCTTGTTGTTTAACTTTACACAGGTAAATGCTGCACCCTCAGCGCCCTCTTTTTCTCTGTTCGGTGCACACAAATGGAGTAGAGTTTACCTCGCAACCTATCCCCGCTCTGGCAATCATTGGATTCGCTATTTGATCGAAGAATCCTCAGGAATTGCAACAAGCTCTATCGGTGTTGATCTGATCCCTCCCCATCTCAAACGTCCATTTCCATGGGGTGGCTATTGTCCCTTTCGCGGATACGAAGGCAACCGACGCTATCCAACAAGAGAAGATATCGTCGTGATAAAAACACATTCTTCTTCGGATGTGGCCCATCAAGATTTCCTGGCCGCAATCAGAATTGTGAGGCACCCGCTCGATAGCATTTATTCCTACTACGTTCTTCGAAGCACTCAGAATAATCGACCCATAGAACCGTATATCCCGCGAGAGTTCTTGCTATTTGCAGTTCAAGAGTGGAAAGATTTTCAAGATTATTGGGATGGAAAACCGAACGTCGCGACTTTCCGATACGAAGATATGCTGACAAATCCATTTGGTATCTTGAAAGAGATGTTGAACATCTGCCACTACAAATGCACCGATGCAGACATCCAAAGAGCTGTAGATCGCTATCCGCCTGAAGGATATCCCCTGAAACATCTGAAGCATTATACCGAAGAGGATCTTGACTTGGTCTTCAGCGAGCTCGGAGAGCGAATGAAGAAGTATGGTTACGGGTTGCAGATTTAATTTAACTTTTCAGGCTGTTGATACAATGTCTGGAAAACCTATGACTAACTACGCATCGATCCTCGTGCTCTTTTTCTTGTTATTCAACTTTGCAACGGTGAATGCTGCGCCTTCAACACCCTCTTTTTCTCTGTTCGGCACGCATAAATGGAACAGAGTGTACCTCGCAACCTATCCCCGCTCTGGCAATCATTGGTCCCGCTATTTGATAGAAGAAGCCTCCGGGATTGCAACAAGCTCTCTTTATGAGGAGACAGTTGATCAACACCCTCCCCATCTCAAACACTTGTTTCCCTGGGGTGGGTACTGTCCTTTTCATGGATATGAAGGCAACCGACGCTATCCAACAAGAAAAGATATTGTGGTGATAAAAACGCACCGCCGTTCAGATCTTTATCATCCAGACTACCAGGCCGCAATCAGAATTGTGAGACACCCGCTCGATAGCCTTTATTCCCATTACGTTTTGAGGTGCGCTCAGGAAAATCAACCCATCGACCCATATATCCCTCGAGAGTTCTTGCTCGATGCGATTCGAAAGTGGAAGGAATTTCAAGATTATTGGGATGGAAAGCCGAATGTCGTGACATTCCGCTATGAAGATATGCTGGAAAATCCGTTTGATGTCTTGAAAGAGATGTTGAACATCTGCCGCTATAAGTGCACTGATGCAGACATCCAAAGAGCTGTCGATCGCTATCCGCCTGAAGGGTATCCGCTGAAGCATTTGAAACATTATACGGAAGAGGATCTCGAGTTGGTCTTCAGCGAGCTCGGTGAGCGGATGAAGAAATACGGTTATGGGTTGCCGTGAAGGAGCAAGCCTTCGATGGAGAGGCCGGGGCCAAAGCCGATTCCGGCAGCCCAGGGGTGCCTTTGGTTCTGGTGGCGCAAGTGATCGAGAACGAAGAGAAATGTCGCGCTCGACATGTTGCCGTAATTGGCGAGCGTGTGCCAGGACGCTTCGGTTTGAGTGGGAGTAAGGGATAGCTTCTTTTCGATCGTCTGAACGATCGCCTTGCCACCGGGATGGATCGGCCAGTCGCAATTCTCTATTGTCGTGTGGGAGCCTAGCAATCCTTCGGCAAACGCGCGGATCTGCCGAGAAATACTGATCGGCACATAGTTCGAGAGCTTCATGACAAAGCCGTGGTCGCTGGCTTCCCAGCGCATCTGTTGCTCGGAATCCTTCAACCCATGGGAAGTGTGTTTTACCATCTCCCAAAGGGGCTTTTCTTGTTCTGTGGGGAAACACCCAATGATAGCTGCAGCAGCCCCGTCGGCAAAGAGGGTATTTGCAAGCAGAGAATCTTGACTGTGGTCTGCTTGTAGATGGAGTGTGCACAGCTCTGTGCACACTAAAAGGATCCGGTTTTGTGGGTTCCCTTTTGCGAGAGCGTGTGCAACTTCTAAACCTTTGAATGCCCCAAAACACCCCATAAAATTGATCCCTAAGCGAGACAGAGATGGGTTCAACTTCAAGCCCATCATCAAACTAAATTCGATGCCGGGAATCACCACTCCTGTGCAGGAGACAGAAATGATGTGGGTAATCGTTAAGGGATCGCCTCCCCACTCCTGAAGTGCTTTCTCGGCTGCTTGTTGGGCAAGCTGAATTGCTTCTCGCTTGTAAAACTCGTTGCGCGCTGTCATTCCGGGAACGGTTTTAGGGTAATCTGCACTCAAAAAAGTGCGTTCAGATGGGGGTTTGAGATAATCATCTGTCACGATATGGCGTTTTTCAATCCCCGAATTTTGGTACAATTTTGTGACGTTTTCCCGTTGCTCGGGATCGTAATCAAACAGCATACAGCTCTTCGACAGCGCCTCTGCCTGAGTGACAAAATGGGGAGGGACCGCTGTTGCTAAAGCTAAAATCGAACCACGCATTATATGAACCTATCGAGTTAAGTAATAAAGAGGATGGAGAAGACTTGGAAAACATCTGCCCAGGTAACAGACCGCGCGCTGTCCACTCGAGTGCAAAGCAGCTGCATGCAACACCTGGCCCCAAAACAGCAATCTGCGATTTTCTTGTCTCCAACGCTTTTTAAAGCCCTGAAAATCGCGACGCACTGCATACTCAGCCGCCAGCATGCCACTTTTGATCGCCAAGGTCAACCCATTCCCTGTGACGGGAGGGATCGTCGCAGCCGCATCCCCTACAAAATAGACGTGGGGCCAATCTGGGGGATGTTTCATCCCAAATGCAGGAGCTGGGGTTGTCATCCAATCGGCAAAAAGCAACGTTCCCTTCGACAAAAGGGCTTTAATCTGTGGATGGGTGTTGAGGAGAGCTTCCACGCCATTTCCAGAGCGATTCCATTGCTCCCATGTCTCTGCACGGACAAGGGCTGCTACATTGCATTTCCCCTCCTCGATCGGAGATATCCCTAAATACCCCTTCTCAAAAAAAAACATGTTTAAAGCTCCGCGTGTTTCCACATGTGCAAAGTGGGCTTTAATTCCCCTATAAGGCAATTTTGGCGGTTGTTGCGACAGATATGGAAGGCGTCCCGTGGCAATAATGACATTGGGAACGTGAAGAGTGGTGCCATTGGAAAGCTCAAGCCGATGCCCGGCCAGTCCTGGTTCAAAGTGCAAAACGCGTGTGTTCGTCAAGAACGTTGCCTTCTCAGCCCGTTTGACGAGCTCAGGGTCTAATACGAGGTGGGATAATCCCCCTGCAGGTGAAGGAAAATGGTAGCGCAAGGCGTCATTTCCCACATGAAAGACTGCTTCTTCAATCTCAACAGGACAAATCCCCCAACGGCGTAAAATGGGGAGCGCTTCTGGAGAAAGAAACTCCCCACACACTTTTTGGGCTGGGTACTCCCCTGCTTCGATGATCAGCGAACGCACCCCAAGTTCCCCAAGGTGAATCGCCGCGCACAACCCTGCAACGCCGCCTCCGATAATGATATAGTCGTATTCTGTTTTTTTCATTTTGTAATCACCACCATCCATCTAAACGCCCAATGCCATGCAAGCGAAAAGCGCTCCTTGGCAATTCCAGCTTGATCCCTATACAGCCTCCAATCTTCCCGCACAAACCCGCGTCGAATCGAAACAAGCCCATCGTGCCAAACCATCCGATTGGGAAATGCAAAAGGAGCCACAAGCGCAAACCCCACTGTGGCTAAAGGATGGCGATGCAGATCGTTGAAAATGACAGCCTGAGAGGCGATCTGGTCCGCCGTTTTCAAAAATGAGATGAGAGAGGAGTCAGATAAGTGGTGACACACAAGTGTAGAGGTGACGACGTCGAAACTACCAGGGAGAAAGGGAAGATCAGGGGTTGGAATGTGGATAAATTCTAAATTGTTGAGACGCGGAGAGGCCACCCTTAAGCGCTCTTGAGCAAAGGCGATGGCTTCAGGGGCAATATCAACCCCCACAACGCGTGCGCTTGGATAGCGCTGCGCGAGTTTGATCGTAAACAACCCACCCCCACATCCGACATCGAGGATCGAACAGGGAGCGCGATCAAGGGAGTCAAAAGCACGAAAAGTGGCCTTGTCCCCTCCTAAAAAGCGGCCAACCCGGTCGAGTTTCTCGAGACAATCCACGTATTGGCTCGCCGAATAGTTGCCGCTATCCATCCACTCCCTCTCGAGGGACCTACGGCAATAATTCCAAGTAATCATTTGAATCTCTCCCCGTTTGAATTCATATGGCAAGTTAATGTAAATCATGATATAATGGACATTCTAAAAGTATGTTAATAGGAGATCTTCTTTGAGCTTCAAAACTCTATTACAGGTTTTCTGCCAGCTCCCTTTTCTACCCGAAATTACTGACAAAGAGCATGTTGAAAAGGAATACACCTACTGGCGGCAGCGGATTTTTTACTCGATGCTCATCGGGTATGCCCTCTACTATTTCACGCGGCGCAGCTTCACCTTTGCGATGCCAGGCTTGATTGCCGACCTCGGATTTGACAAGAGTCAACTGGGTATTCTGGGCAGCGTTCTATCGATTACTTACGGACTTAGCAAATTCATCAGTGGGATGATGGCTGACCGCTCAAATCCCCGCTATTTCATGGCGCTCGGCCTCTTTTTAACGGGAATCTGCAATATTTGCTTTGGATTGTCGAGTTCTTTAGGCCTCTTTATCGTCTTGTGGGGGGCCAATGGCCTTTTTCAAGGATTTGGCTGGCCAGCCTGTGCCCGCTCTTTGACCTACTGGTACTCCCAATCGGAGCGTGGGACTTGGTGGTCCTCTGTCAGCGTTGCCCATAATGTCGGGGCATTTATCACCCCGTGGGTCGTCGGCTTTTGTCTTGAATATTTCGGGTGGCGTGCGGGGATGTACATCCCTGGTATCGTTTGTTTGGGCGGAGCGGCATTCCTGGTCAATCGCCTTCGCGATACCCCCCAATCGATGGGATTACCTCCCATTGAAAAATACCGTGACGACTTCCCCACAAAAAAGAACACTCTCGACGAACCCAAACTCACGACGAAGCAGCATCTCGCTGGGATTGTCTCGAATAAGTACATTTGGCTCTTGGCGATCGCCTACCTCTTCATCTACGTTCTCCGCATGGGGATCGGCGATTGGACTGCCCTCTATCTCTACGAAGTGAAAGGGTATGGCTTGCTCGGTTCAGGTGGAACCTCTTCCCTTTTTGAAGCGGGTGGCTTTTGCGGCTGCCTCTTCGCTGGATGGTCCTCAGACCGCCTCTTTCAAGCAAAACGGGGCCCCGTCTGCATCCTCTTTACATTTGGGATACTGTGCAGTGTTCTCCTCTTCTGGACTGTTCCTCCAGGCTATTACGTCTTTGACTGGGTCTTGATCTTCTTGATGGGATTCACCGTCTTTGGTCCTCAAATGTTGATCGGGATGGCAGCTTCGGAATTGTGCCACAAGAGCTCCGCGGCAGCAGCAAACGGCTTTGTCGGGTGGGTTGCCTACATCGGTGCAGCGGCAGCTGGATGGCCAATGGGCCTCGTCATCGATACTGCGGGCTGGGGCGGCGCCTTTGTCGTCTTGGTCGCTTGCTCGGCAATTTGCCTAACGCTCTTGCTTCCGCTATGGAATGTCACCCGCGCCACTGTCGAAGCAAACGAGAAAAAATTCGAACTCCGCACTTCTTCTTAAAACTGGTAGGTGCAGTTGAATGCGTAAGCATTAAATCCATGCCCGCCAAATTTGTACGTAAAGCCTACAGAAAGACAGTCGTACTCAAGGCAAGGATTCACGCCTGTTGTGATCAAAGAAATGCCTATCTCATCGTAATGGTTGATGAAAAGGCGATCGCCTGTAAAGCAACTATCGACAAATGAAACGCTGAGATTGAGCGGACGATTTAGCACTTCATACCCACAACACGACGTGATGGACACTCCATTCTTATACACCCAGTTGTGCAAGTGATAATTGAAATTGATCCCGGTCAACCACAAGTTTGTCGACGTGTAATAGCTGGCATAGTTGGTCATCGACAACACATAATCGCTCAGCTTGATGTGCACTTCACTGGTCGCTCCAGCCGCTGCAAAATTCCCTGCGGTGCACAAGTCAAGAGAGCCTCCCGATCCCAACCGGATGATGGGGGTCAATGACCAGAAATCTAAGATGGGCAGACGCAGGCCGATTCCTAAAGAACCAAACACAGAAGAGGAGCCATCGTTGCGATTGTACGTCAACGGCGCATCGATGATCAGCGCCCATCTGAGATCAGGAGAATAGGAATAGCGCAAAGGGAGCGTCACCATCGTGGTTTCATAGCCGCCAGGAAAAGCCCTTTCCGCCCAAAGACCAGCCTGGAACTGGTGCACAAGCGGCTGCGCATCCCAGCAGCTGGAGCATCCACTTAAAGGGGACAAACGCCCAAGTGCGTAATCGGCTTGCCCCATCTGGGCCATTAAACTGTTGGGGTTCCCCGCAATTGGATCGACAGGAGAATAGCGCGCATAGGCTTTCAACAAATTGTGGTGAGTCCCCGCTTCTTTCACATAATCCTTGAACAAGGCCAAACTCTCATCGCGCGTGGATCCCGTAAAACTCACGACCTGACCTGTCTGTTGCACAAAGACGACAAATGTCGTCGAATTTGCCGCAAATGAGCCAAGAGCATCGATTCCGCGCAAATTGATGTCAATTGCCGCGGGCGAAGTGGGAGTGTAGACGGGAATCAAGGCTTGAATCTCGGGCCCCTTCAGATCGCGGCTCAAATCCACGATGTTTGGCGCGCTTACCGATGCGCTCTCCGCGTCGACAAAAACCGTAGCGGAATATGGCTGTCGACCCTGAACAGAGGCGCACACACATAACAAACACGCAAGAAAAAACCATTTGCCTTTCATCTAAAACTCCAGTTGCGAACCGATCACGCTACTGCGATATCCATTACCAGAGCTCAGAAAATTGCGCACCATTAAAAATAGATCGACAAAGACTCATTTGACGCAACGGAATCCCAAATGGTTGAGACCAGTATCTGGGCAGGTTTTCATCCGCGCTGTGATGCGATACCCTTTGCAATAGCTCTTATGGCACAAAAATGAGCCACCCCGATGCACATACTTTTCAGCATAGGGTTCATCGGGATCGTAGCTTTTTGAAGGGCCTTTTGGATTGATGGAGAGCCCTTTTTGAGCTTCTTCCTTGTAATAAGAAACATGGTACCTGTCAGCACACCACTGCCACACATTGCCCGCCATGTCGTAAAGACCATAAGGGTTTGGCTTAAACGTTTTAACTGGGGTCGTTCCCATGTTGCCATCTTTTTTTGTGGTCGAATAAGGAAACTGCCCCTGCCAAATATTTGCTTGAGGCTCCTCTTCTGAAAACTCCTCGCTCCCCCACGTGTAGGGCACATCTTTTTGCCCTCCGTATGCGGCAAATTCCCACTCCGCCTCTGTAGGAAGTCGTTTGCCTGCCCATTGTGCATACGCAACAGCATCAAAATAGGAGACGTGCACAACGGGATGATCCTCCTTTCCGACAATCGAACTGTCAGGACCAAGGGGATGTTTCCAGTTGGCACCCGGTTTCCAATCCCACCAGATGAAATGGTTGCTCAAGGGAACAGGGCCTTTCGAAGGTTGGAACACTAAAGAAGCTGGCACAAGCAATTCAGGAGCCGGCGGCGGCGTTCCTGGCGGCACCTGCGCCATGATCTCTTCAAGAGTAGGGGCTTTTTCGGCTATCGTCACATAACCCGTCGCAGCGACGAAAGCTTGAAATTGGCGGTTTGTTACGGGTGTGGCGTCCATCCAGAACCCATCCACCTTGACGCGATGGACGGGCCGCTCGTCTGGTTTGGCTTCCGGGCTTTCCGACCCCATCGTAAATTCTCCCCCAGGAATCCACACCATCCCTTCGGGAGGCGCAGGAGGAGAGAGATTAAATCTGTCAGGAAGTTGGGAACAACAACACGTGGCAGCTAAAAGAATCTGGAATGCTAAAGTGATCATCATGTTTTTAAATCAGCAAAAGGACTGCGCCATAGTGGCAGCCACTGCCGCCCATCACGAAAAGATGCCAAATCGCATGATTGAATGGAAGGCTTCTCCATAAAAAGAATACAATCCCAAGGCTGTACGAAATCCCGCCAGAAACCAAGAGCGCTAGTGGAAAAAAGGTTAACTTTGCCGATAGAATAGGCCAACTAAAAACAACCATCCACCCCATCAACAAATAGGCAATCACGGAGAGCGTTTGAAATCTATTGAATGCAAACACCTTAAATAAAATCCCTATCGCCGCCAAACCCCACTCGATGGTGAGAAGGAGCGCTCCATTCGTATCGCGCAAAGGGCCAAGCGTGAAGGGGGTATACGATCCCGCGATCAACAGATAGATGCACGCATGGTCAATGACCCTGAGCTTCCCTTTCCTATCAAGAGCCTTGCAACCATGGTAAAACGTGGAAGCGACATAGAGCAAAACGAGGGTAATCCCATACACAGAAAAGCTGATCACCGACCAGAGATCTCCATACCAGATGCTATACACAACTAAAACAGGAAATCCGAGCAAACTTAAGACAAGCCCGATGACATGCGTCCAGTGGTTCACGCGCTCCTCTTTCCAGGTCTCTCCCGATACGGGGCATTTGTCTGCTGTCATACCCGGGATTATAGGGGAGAATGAATTTCAAACATAGGAGAAGAGAAACTTGACTTAATGTTCGCAATTATGTATACTAAAAAGTAACAAGGAGGATTGAAATGGCACAAACTGCAAGAATTTCTTCTAGAAGCGACGAGATCATTCAAGAAATGAACGCATTAACCGGAAAGAGCAAGGTCGAAATTATTGAATCAGCGCTAGAAAGCTACCGCCATCACGAGCGTATGGCTCTGTTTAACAAAGGGTATCAGACCCTCTCGAAAGATAAAAAATTATGGATAGAAGAGCTAAAAGAGCGTAAAGAATTAGAGGGGACTTTGACTGATGGTCTTGACGAAGATTAATCCCCAGCAGGGAGAAATATGGCTATTCGATCCCGATCCTGTTAAAGGGACTGAGATTGGTAAAAAAATCCGCCCTGCATTGATCATTTCATGTGATGAACTTAATTCTGGACGTTCAGGGTTGGTCATTGCGATTCCTTTGACCAGCAAATACAAAGGAATAGCTTCCCATGTAAAATTAGAGCCTCCCGAAGGCGGGGTGTCCGTACAGAGTTTTGTCGTTTGTGAACAAATCAGATCAATTACAAAAGAAAGACTGATAAAAAGAATGGGAAAAATAAAGAATCCTTCCATTTTACGAGAAATTCACTCATGGATTATGGATTTAATTTGGCTAGAGGATAGCCACAGAGCATAAACCCGTAGTGAGGGATGTTCGATTGCTCCAGCTACGGCTGCAGCTTTGACGCAACCCTATTAAATTTGTCCCAACTCCAGACCACAGTCTTGCAGCAACAACAATCGGCAGATTTTCGATAGACGCATATTGGAATTTGAAATATAAAGTTTGATTTATCGCCTTGGATAAAGGCGGCAAGAGGACCTGGAGGGGATGATGACGGGGTTTTTAAGGGCGATGTTGGCTGTGGGGTGCATGCTGGCCCATGCGAGCGGGTGTGCACAAGATCAGTTCTTGGAATTTTACGGAGATTTTTTGTGTGAAGAAAAAGAGGTTCTCTCGGCTGTTGGCTTAAGCTCCCCTTGCACGTGCGCGGGGTGTGGGTCGATCCCTTATCCATCGAATACAGGCTACACCACTCCAGACCCAATTATAGACTCCCCTCAAGTGTGGAGCTTTGTCAGCGAACCGGATCTGCATCCGATGAAAATCCACGTAAACGTATTTGACACGACAAAAACATCCCCAGAGCTCATCCTCTTGGCTCCCTACGGCTTTTCTGCCGACGCGACTTACGGCCAAGCAGGTTCTCTTATTTTGGATAATGGCGGCACCCCATTTTGGTTTCGCCCAACGGGCAGTCCAAATTTGATGAACACCGATTTTCGGGTGCAAACTTTCAATGGCAACCCTGTTCTGACCTTTTGGCAAGGGACTCTAGCTTCTCCGCCTGCGTACACAAATGCTCCTGGGGGCTCGTCAGAACCAGGCTCTTGCTACTACATCTTCGATGAGACGTATGCCTTGATCAAAACTGTCCAAGCGCAAATGGGGTTTACCTCTGATATTCACGAATTTCTTTTGACGCCAAACAATACAGCCTTGCTTCTCTCCACAAAAACGATCCCCATGGATTTAACCCCTTACGGAGGGCCTCAAAACGGCTATATACAAGATTTTGCGATCCAAGAAATCGACCTTCTCACAAATGAGTTGCTCTTCTTTTGGGACGCTTTCCACCACATTCCCCTCACAGAGTCGTACGAACCAGCTTCGAGCGCTATATCTAGCGGAAACATTTGGGACGTCTACCATTTAAACTCGATTGGCCTCACAGATAGCGTAGATGATATTATTCTCTCCAGCCGCAGCACCTGGACCATTTATAGAATCAATAAACCCACAGGCAATATCGTCTGGAGGCTGGGAGGAAAGAGTTCAGATTTTACGATTGCAAGCGGAGGCACCTTTTCATGGCAGCACGATGCTAGATTCCTGCCAAACAACTTGATCAGCCTCTTTGATGACAATTCCGACCAATCAAATGTTCCTGGCACCCCTTCACACGGTTTGATCCTGCAACTAGACCTCAATACGATGAATGCAAGCGTCTATCGCACCTATTTTCACAACCCCAACATCGTCGTTGGCTCACAAGGCAATGTGGAAAGCTTGCCGAACGGAAATAAATTCGTAGGATGGGGGCAATCGCAATACTATTCAGAATTCTTAGATGCCGGAAATACCGAGGGAACTCCCGCAACTAACCTCATTTACGATGCTGAAATGCCGAGCAATAACTACACCTACCGAGCCTATCGACATAGCTGGGTCGGCACGCCCTTTTATCCTCCAAGCGTTGCAGTCACGTCGTCAGGGGGTCAAACGACCGTTTACGCCTCGTGGAATGGCTCAACCAAAACAACGCAGTGGCAAATCTTTGCAGGCTCTAAATCTAAAAAGTTAGCGTTAGTTGCAACAGTGCCTAAGTCCGGCTTTGAGACGAGCGTCATAATCAGCCAAACAGGCCCCTACTTTCAGGTAAAAGCGCTCAATGCCGCCGGGCAAGTGATCGGAAAATCCAAAATCATCAAACTAGGTGATGATTGAGTTATTATTTACTTGATCTCAGGAAAGTCGCTGGGTTGCCAGAAGAAGACCCGGGTCTGATAAGCAGGCCACAAGGCACTTTCGATGGCATTCAGAAAGCCAACAGTCTCAAACCCATTTTTCGAGAAAAACGCACAAGAGGCTTTATTCAGCACGGGCTGCGTCAACACGGCTGCCACAAGTCCATCAGGAGACACGAGTTTGGCAACTTCTAGGAGTGTAGAACCAATCCCCTTCTGAACGCAATTGTTCCTGACGGCAATCTGTTCGATATATCTCACCTGATTGACATTGAGATACTCCTCAAATAAGGGCAAATTGACCAGGGGAGCAAAGGTGCGTATCGGCGAGTCGACATAGAGTGTGAAAAACTCGCTAATCTCAGTTAGAATGATATACCCTGCTATTTCTCCTTTGTCCTCCATCCACAAGATTTGCGCTGTGCTGTTGTCAAGAAGGCTTCGGACAAACTCCGGTTTCATCCGCACAAATAAAAAGCCATTTTGAATCTTGTCTTGAGGAGCGGCTGTATGCAAATCGATCTGCCAGCCATTTTGCAGTTCTAAAAGATGGGAAATGACCTCATCCTTATTTGGACTGTATTTGTCGGTGACATGAATCGTGGAACCATCCACTTGCGACATACAGACGAGCAACAAAAGTGCTGCTCGACAAAAAGCTTGAAAGAACGCCATGATCTGCTCCTCTTGAATAAAGAGGCCTATTATATGCAGATCGGCTGTATAGTACAACCCTCTCTATAGATCGAGGACAATAGAGTGATGGCTCCGCGCGCCCAAGTCTGTGGGTTTGATGAGACAAACGCTTGATAAGCCAATACCCCAACTGCAAGCGCATTTGTCGTATTGCTCACATTAAGATGGTTCTTAAACACGTTTTGCCAAAGATGTGCCTTCGCTGCTTCTACGCTGCCAAGGCCCTGTGTCGCGCCTCGATGATCCACATTATAAGCATGTACGCCATTGCGATAATTCCGCGCAGCGTGCTGGGTTATAGCAGCGTCTTCTTCGATTTCCTGATCATCTCCATTTTCTCTTCCACGCACCTGGACAAAATGATCACGTCTTTGAGCGATATCCACTTGATCGGCCTGCATATCCTGAGTCGCCTGAGTCGCTGCTTGCAGCTCATAATAGAGGGTTCCGGCTGTTGCAGCATAAAATAAGAAAGAGATCAAAGTTGAAGCTGCAAAAGCGAGAGGGTGACCCGATTTTGTGATCTTTGAAACGGCGATTGCGCCAGCATAAGTCGTACCTAGCACTGCAACTAACCGAATCGGGCTAAACCGCGTCACACGCATTGCATCAAGCGTCTTGGCAGGTGATAGAACGCGACGCGCGCCTTCCTGAATCTCACTCAAATTCAAGAGTAAGGCCCCCGCTCTAATCAGTCTTGAAAGATCACTATCGGACTTAAAAAACAGGCTACTTGCAGCCACGGCTGGTGCAAGACAATTTATTGCTGTATCTATTGTGCTATGGTGTGTTCTCATAAAAACCTCTTTTAGGTCGCTATTATATGAAATTAGTTAATAAATTGCTATATTTTTACACATTTGTTATAAACAAATATTTAAACTATTCGGAGATCTTTCCATCCTCAATGTGGTCGATGTGGTCTGCAAACTCTAAGATCCTGGTATCGTGCGTAATCACAATCAAGGTGATCCCCTGTTTGACGACCATCTCTTTGAGAAGTTCCATGATTTTCTTACCTGTGTGGATGTCGAGAAAACTCGTTGGTTCATCGCACACGATGATGGGTGGATCGTGGATCATCGAACGAGCAATGGCAACCCGTTGCTGCTGCCCACCCGATAACTCAGGGGGATAAACGCCGATTTTATCTCCCATTCCAAAGTCGACAAGTACCTTTTTGGCCTTTTCTAGGGCCTCCTGTTTTGGAACGCCTAAAATCACAGAGGGCACTGAAATATTCTCTTCACAGGTGAGCGTGGGGATCAAATTAAATGTCTGGAAGACAAATCCAATATTTTTTCCACGGTAATGTGTTTTTTCCATATCTGGCATGTGGGTTAAGTCAACGCCATTGACAAGGCATGTGCCAGAACTCTGCGTCAAAATCCCCGCGATAATGGAAATCAAAGTCGTTTTGCCAGAACCAGATGGCCCCACCAACATGCGGATTTCCCCTGGACTGATCTCTAAGTTAATGCCGTTTAACGCATCAACCCGGGTCGACCCTTCCCCATAGTGTTTGTAGATATCTTTACAGGTGATAATCGGTTGAGATTTGGAGGGATTTTTCATGCTGATCTAGCTCTTAAACACAGTTGCGGGATCCAATTTAATGATCTTTTGCATGCAAATTAAGGAAGCAAAGAGGCTAATGCACAAAATGGAAAACGCGCTCGCTAGGTAAAGCGGCAATGGAAGGATAAAGGACAATTCAGTTCCTTTTGAAAAATAACCAAATAGGGCCGTCGCCCCCATCCCGATTCCCCATCCAATCGAGCTAACAAACAAGGCTTGCAGAAGAACTATCTTCACAAGCAAAGAATTATCGGCACCCATGGCTTTAAAAACCGCAAAGTAGGGAAGGTTGTCGACAGTAAAACTATAGAGCGATTGACCTGCAATTGCAGTTCCAATGATAAATCCCAAAATAATTGCGACACCAAAATTCACAAAAATCCCGGTGTTCTTCATATAATACACAAGTGTCAGCTGCTTCATCTGTCGTCGGGTGAGTGCATTCAATCCCGTTTGCTCTCTGATCCGCTGACACACTTTCTCAGGGTCCTCTCCGGGCTTCGTATGCGCAATGATAAATGAGAGCAGTTTTCTCTGAGCGGGAACAAAATATGTGGCTCTTTCATAAGTCGTATAGATCACAGGCTGCGATTGAAATGTGCGAGAAAGGCGGCAAATCCCTGCAACGTAAGCGCGGTGATCATTGAGTTCCATCGTGTCTCCAACGCGCAGCGGAATCGTCCCTTCACTGGTATGTTCTGCTAACTTGGTTTCGGAACCGACTTGGTCGACGATCACGGCATCGGGGAAACGCAAATCTTCGATTTGACCCTCTACCATGATTGGAGGTCCGCCGATTAAGGATGCGTCGTCGATTCCGAGGAGAATACACGTTTGAAACGTGCCATTGTGCAAGCGCGCCTGAATGGTGCCTTTGAACAAAGGGACTGCCCATTCAACCCCTTCAACACTGCGTACGCGATACAAATCGGTGTCTTTAAGCGGTTTGATATCGTCAATATATTGAACTGTGGGATCTGTCACCCAAATATCGGGCTGCGATGTGTCGGTAATAATTCCAAAAGTGCGGTTGGTAATCCCAACGAGAATTGCAGCTTGCTGCGTGATAATAAACGATGCAAAGCAGAGTCCAAGCACGATACTGATGTACTTGACCTTATCTCCCACTAACATCTTCAATGCATAGAGGAACATTACCAGTCGCCTCCCAGTGCCGTGTAAATGGCAATCAAATCGGCCGTAAGGGCTTGTTGGCTTTGTGTGGCAGCGTTGAGAGAAGCCAGCCAAACCTCTTTGGCGTCGAGCACCTGCGTATAAGCGGCAAGCCCTGCCTGAAAGAGATCTGTAGTTAATTCGAGGACGCGCCCATTTGCTTGCAGCTGCCTTTGCAGGGCTTGTTGTCGCACCTCTTCATTAAAGTAGGCCTGTAATGTCTGTTCCACTTCCTGAAAGGCTAAAATCACTGTTTTTTGATACGCATAATAGGCTTGGTTGCGTAAGGAGATTTGCACGTCGATCGCTGCAAAGCGTTTTCCAAAGTCAAAGACGGGAGCGACGGCCGTTGCACCAATCCCCCAAATTAAACTGGCTGGGAGAAATAGTTTTTTAATATCGTCGCTTGAAAAACCGACGTTTGCCCCCTGGAGCGGGTTAGAAGCAAATGAACTGCTCGAACCGGTTAAAGACACGCTCGGAAATAGATTGGCCACAGCAACTCCAATCATTTCAGTTGCTGAAGCTAATTGCCTCTCAGCAGCCTGAATGTCAGGCCTTCTCCTAATGAGCTCTGAAGGCAACCCCACAGGCACTTTCCCATACGCCTGTGGAATCGGACGTATCTCTTCAAATTCGACCGGGAGAGTCTCTGGGAGGCATCCCAACAAAACTGCCAACGAATAGATCGACTGCTTCAGTGCAGATTCGATCACATGCAATTGCGCAAGATCGGCTTCTTGTTGTGCTGTAGCTAGCTCCACTTCTTGCAAATCTGCCAAGCCAGCTTCACACCTTACAACGGCTAATGCGAGAAGCTCTTCGTCTACGGCAAGAACCTGCATCGCAATATCTCTTTGTTGCTGAAAAGAACAAATCGTGGCATAAATTTCTGCCACTTGGCTGATCACCATGATCTTGACACCGCGCATTTCATCGACAGTCGCTTCCCAGAGGTCGTAGGACGCATCGGCCGATCTTCTGAATTTACCGAATAGATCGAGCTCCCATATAGCAGCTAAACTCACTTGATAGAAATTTTGAACGGGAGAAATTGTTCCAGCAGCAGCAGCTGTGGCAGCGGGTGAAGTGACAAAAGATTCGCTAATCTTGTAATGGGACCCGGTCGCTGATGCATCAAATTCTGGCAAGAGTTGAGTAAATTGGATCCAATATTGAGACCGTGCTTGATACACCTGCTCCAAAGCAATTTTGTAGTCGAAATTCTCGTCGATGGCAGTTTCGAGCAACTCGTCGAGAAAGGGATCGTTAAAGGTCGACCACCAGTGGACGAGATCTTCATCTTCCACCACTTCCGTTTCACACGGTTGATCTTCTACATAACTCTCAGGAACAAAGACCACGGGCGAAACATAATCTGGCCCTACTTTGCACCCATGCAAAATGAGGGACACAAGAAAAAGGAAAAGAACCTGCAATTTCATTTTGAATCATCTGATTTAATGAAAATATCCAAAATCTGTCCGGGGTAAATGGGCAAGCTCCCCCTGTCGAACTGGTAAAGAACTTGTAGGACGCGCGTGTCGACCCTTTCGACCGTCTCTCCCGTAAATGAGCTCTTTGGAATGATGTACGGTTCAGTGCGCAAAAAACGCATAGGAAAGTGGATGTTGCGATTTCCTCTTACAAAGCCTGTCGCTTCAGAGCCCGTCTGAAAACGCCACGCATCCGCTTCGTCGATATCCACTCTCACTTGCAAGGGAACGACTGCGCCCATCAAAATCAAAGTTCCATTGGCAGCCGTCAGCCAAGTCGATTGTCCAGAAATAAAGGGGATCACAGGAGCGATTTCGCCAACGTGGATATTGACCTGCAAAATTTCCCCATCGACAGGCGCGCGGATCGTCGATCGGTCGATATTGGTTTCGACCTCCTGCAGGCTTGCTTGTGCCACGCGCACATTCGCCTCCGCCTCCAAACACGCATACAACGCTTGTTGCAACGCTTGTTCGCTCACAGCTTTCGTGTCTTTCAAACGCTGATAAAACGAATATTGCTTTTGCTTGTCTTGCAGATTGACTTCGGCTAATCGAACATTCTCTAAAGCTGTTTGTTTTTGAGCCTCAAAGATCCTCAAATCGAGTTCAAAAAGAACGTCGTTCGCTTTGACGACATCCCCTTCCACGACGTAGATTTTTTTGATGATCTCGTTGAAAGGCGTCCCGATTGAAATGTTCTGGGAAGAGGCTTCTATAATGCCTGCAGCAGCAATCGCATGAACGTAAGGGGATTGGGCCGGAGGAAAGGGAACGGGCGCGCTGGGAACCTCCCTTTGACTCCAATGGACGATGTACAGGCCGTAGATAGCCCCAAAAACCGCAAGAACTGGTAGTAAATATTTCCTTATCATTTGATATGCCTCATGAAGGGGGATCGTCTGAGAACAGGCAATTTCTATCAAGAGATTTCTATGAAAAACGATTGTTCTTTCTCTTTAGTCGGGTCTAAATTATGCTTGGAGCGGTTTATCTACCAAAAGGAGAAAAGCGATGAACACGTTTGTAAAGGTTTTAACAAGCTTAATCTTGAGCTGCTGCGCCATGTCCTCTCTTACAGCAGAAACTCTCGGAAATATCGAGTATCAATTGCCACAACAAGGCGCAGGATGGAAAATACTCCCCCCTCCTCCAAATCTGAAAACAGACCAACCTCAACTCAATTTCATTAGTATTTGGGTTCCCGAAAATAGTCTTCCAAAAGAGACAAAAGAGGCCTTTGTTGCTCATAAAATGTCTGCTTCGACAAACCTCAAAGACCAAGCGTCTCTCAAAGACGGAATTGAAAGAGGAATGCGTTTGAAGTTTCCAGACCCAAAAGCTACCGTAACTGTTTTGGAAGAAACTCCCGACTCAGTCCTCTACGAATTTAGCGTTACGAGCGGCGGAGAGGAAAAAGAGCATGGATGGATTCGAATCTTTTCGACCCCAGAAAGCACAACGATGCTGACGTATCAAACGGAATTGGTCGATCAAATCAGCGAGAAGCGCGATCTTTGGTTGCCAACGCTTAAAGATGCAAAAGTCATCAATCCGTAATTCATTTTTCCGCTTGCAATAGAGCTGTCCTTCTGCTATCGCGTAAATAATAGCTTTAGCAAAAGGATAGCTTATGAAAAAAGGGAATCTCCTCGCCCAGGCATTACTCACACTTACTGCGCTTTTTACCATCAATTCCGTTGAGGCCTGCACAGGCATCAAACTCAAAGCCAAAGATGGCAGCGTTGTCAATGGCAGAACATTGGAGTTTGGCGTTCAGGTCGAAACTTCAACAGCTCTGATCCCGCGTGGTTATGCCTTTACAGGAACGACTCCCCAAGGGCCTGGCCTGGCCTACCAAGCAAAGTATGCTGTTCTTGGATCGATTGCTTATAGCAATATCAACGTGATGGATGGCTTGAATGAAAAGGGATTATCCGTCGGCACCTTCTATTTTCCTGGATTTGCCTCTTATGCAAAGATCGATGCAACAAACCAAAAACAAGCTCTCTCTCCCGTAGAATTTTGCAATTGGCTACTGACTCAATTCGCCACAGTTGAAGAGGTAAAAGCAGGCCTTGCTAACGTCGTGATTGCGCCCACTGTGGATAAGGCTTGGGGCAATGAACCTGCCCCATTCCACTATGTCATATACGATAAAAGCGGCAAGTCCTTGGTGATCGAACCGATCGCTGGCAAACTCGTCACCTATGACAATCCGCTCGGCGTCTTTACAAACTCTCCCACATTCGATTGGCACATGACCAACTTGCGCAATTTCATCAACCTTACCCCATTTAACGCCTCTCCACTAACTATCGAAGGGGTCACGCTGGCACCGTTTGGCCAAGGATCGGGCATGGTCGGCTTGCCCGGAGATTTCACTCCCCCTTCCCGCTTTGTGCGCGCTGCCATTTTTTCAATCACCGCTACCCCCTCTGACAACAGCCAAGAAGCGGTCTTCCAAGCTTTCCACATCTTGAATCAATTCGATATTCCAGTCGGTGCAATCAAAGCAGAAGCAAACGGCATTGTTTACACAGATTACACCCTCATTACCTCGGTCAAAGATCCACAGACGTTGAAATACTATTTCAAATCGTACAAGGATCAGCTCATCCGCTATGCCGACATGAATGCGCTCGACCTCAATGCCAAGGAAGTGAAAAAGGTAAACACCACGCACTTCCAGGCACAAGCGATCGCCATCTCAAAAGACATGATGTAAGAGCCATTAACATGTCGTCGATGCAGTCGTCATCGGGAACTAAGACGTGCAGCACACAAATTAAATTTGTCGATATTTCGATCGATAAAATTTCTTGCAAGATTGCTGATCACAATTTTGTGAGTATACTGGTTACCAAACATAGCATTAAGCTTCTCAACTTTCTCTATTACCTGCTTTGCTATAGGTTCATCGCCACTTTCAACCAACGCTTTCCTAACCTCCCGAATACTGTCTTCAATAGAAGTTCTATAAGGATCAGAACTATTTTTTGTAAGAGCATCATAGGTGGGATCTTCTAACACTTTGAGAAAGTGCGTAATCCGATCGAACACTACATGAGGACGAGCGGACGCGGAAATAGGAGACGAACCAAACCCCGAATAGGCATAAAACAATTCGTCATCAAACGCAATCGGGTTGGTCGGTGTCCCCTCGGTATTAATAAGCATCAAAGTTTTCTCCAATACTTCTTTATCAAAACGGGGGTCCTTTTTCGTCGCCTTATTTTGCTCGTCGAGACGCTGGAGAGCACTTTCTGCGAACTTAAATAACTTCTCCTTTTGATCAGGACTCAGATCCTTCCCGCCTCCAATCTTCTCTGCGACCTGAAAAATCTGATTGTCCATAGGAGTCCATTCCTTAATGGGTTTTGCTTTTAATCCTTCAATCGTTTTCCTGATCGAACCTTCTGGCATTGACGTGACAAAGTCATCCAGATCGGCCTCTAATTCCTCTATAGGGTTCCCTAGCTCTCCTTCTTGGACAGTTGTCCACTCATCGTCTTGACCCCCCGGCACAGAACTGTCGTCCGCATCTGCATCATCCACAATCCCACCGGCACGCGATAGGGTTGGCTCTTCGTCATCATCCACAATCTCAACGTGACTCGATATAGGTTGAGATGCTGTTGTAGGTTCAGGTTTCGTTCGTAAGGATGGCTCCCATGGTGCCACACTTCGATCATCCCGATTTTCCCAACCTTTTATCTCAGCGAGCAAACGGGTAACCGTGCGTACTTTTTCTCCCAATGCCGCAACGCTCTTCGATTCTGGCGCATCTGCTTGTTCCTTAAGTTGTTTTAATACCTTAAATACCAGAAGTTTTTGGTTGTCTATCCGCGCTTGGGTTTGCTGAGTCGTCCATTGTCCGGGCGCCGACTGTCCAAATAAAGCGCCGATTCCTGCCCACATAGAGGTGCTCTCAGGGGCACTCTTACGATTGCCTGTGGATTCCCCCTGCCAATTGCCTTTCCACCCCACCTTGTTCTTCTCAAAATCCAATTTATTAGGATCAAAATCTCCTGGACTTTTCTGACCAAAGATTAGGCTAGACATCGTGCACCTCCACTGGCCATGGTTGATTACGCATCAAATATAGTTCTATATTTATTATATAACTAATAGTTTTTATTATAATAGTAACTATTATAATTACAATATAAGTATCTTATAATGAATATGTTATATGCACTTCAACGCAGAGGCGGGGAGGCGCAGTGACGCAGAGAAGAGGCTGCTCGCCCCCTCTGCGTTAAATTCGCTTTTTTCTGGCTAGTTTCTTAGAATAGGCGATGATGTCGGCATTGATTTTGGCGACGTTTTGAAGGAAGGCGTATTTTTTCAAGGCGATCTTGAGTTTGCCAATGACCTTTTCCTTTTTGGACAAACGCCGCAGGGTCAAGGCATGCCCTTCGCGACTTAATATCCTCGCATAGATCTCATTGAAAATTTCCAAAACCGTCGTATAACCAATTTTCTCCACCAGCTCGGTTTCAATCAAAGCGGCGCGACCAGATTGGGTGAGCTCTAACTGCCCTCCGCGCACCTTTTGAATGGAACGCTCCGTTTCTTCCTTTAAAATCTTGAAATCTTCAACGATGCTTACCAAACTTTTTCGCAGCTCTTCCATCAACCGATTGACTTTATCACGCTTCACATGGTGTAAGACGGCTCTTTTAATTTGTCGATTCAGCTGCTCGTGCAATGGATAGCGCCGCTTCATGAGTGTAGCTGACACCTTAGCCAAGGGGCGATTGGGAACATCGGGAAATCCAAGTCCCCCTTCCGTACAGTTAATGACCGTGATATGAGGGTGGTTTTTTGCAAAACCAGAGATCCACTCAGACTCAGCTACCCATTTCCACAAGGTGTGAGTTGGCTTGCCAAAAATATCTTTTTTGAGAATCGGCAAGGCATCGTTGCTCTCGACCTTACTCAAATGCTTTTTGGATGTGGAAGGATCTTGAATGACGCCTGGGGCGTACTGTTTCATTCCCGTATAAGAAAGATCCATCCCCACAAAAACGATCGGATTGCATCCCATCGCATGCGCAATCTCGGCACAAAAATTGACGACGTTATGCCCTTCATCAATCGACTCACCCTTCCCCTTAATCTTCAACTTCTCATCAAAAAAATCGGCTGTGTCATATCCCCCAGCGCCTGGAATGTACAATTTTGCCCCTCTGATTGCCATAAAGGCAGGGTGGTACAGCCGGTTGCGATAAAAGAAGGGCACCCCTTCGGCCTTATTCGACATCAACCGTTCCAATTGGGCAGGATTTGGGTCGATGCCTGCTCCAAAATGGGGATTAAACCCAGCAGAATTCAGGGCATTTAACGAAGATCCTCCTGCGAAGACGAGTGCCCGATCGAGAAGAGTGCTCAGATGGCGAATGTTTTTGGCCAGTGAAGGTCCGGCTCCGCAAATGATCGCAGGGACGTTCTTGAATTTTCCAAACAACCGCGTTCCTAAACAAGATTTAGGCAACTGCAGCAGATTCTGATAAAAATTGGTATAAAATCCAGCGCCGTAATTTAAATATTCATCGAGCAGCGCATTGCGCACAGCCATGTCGTAAGCGATTTTATGGTGCAGCTCCTCGAAAGTCTCAGTGTTCAACTTCGGTTTAATGGCCGTGACAACGAATGGGGTTAAAGCAAAATTCCAATAAAACGCATCGAATGTCGTGTTCGTTTCACGCAAGTTGTCAAAATAGAGCAATCTTACTTGGGCATCTTCGAGAATTTCCTTGCCAACGGGGTGTTCAAAGAGCGTTTTAATGGCATAAATATCATCTTCAAAAAAGACGAGATGCCTCTTTTCATTCCCCTTCAACCAGCGATGCAAAGCTTCGTAACACTCCCCCACCCCAACGCCATAGACGATGACCAATTCGACATCCTTTAAAGGGAGCGACTGCATCCACTTTTCGAGCACTTGTAAACTGGCTTTTTTGTGCAGCTTTCCAGCGGGCGTCCCCTCCATAAAAGCCAATAGGGTTGCTTCTCGCGGACACGAATGACGCCACAATTCCACATTCGTCTGAAATAAGCGGGGATTGACTTCCATTATTTTTCTTGTTCCCCAGGAAAGGGCTTCTTCAAGGCTCTCATCAGTTCGGCCATATTCGCCTCGATTTTAGCAAGTTCTTCACTCAACTGTTTTCCTTGTTCTTGCACTTTTGCTTCCACAGCCTTTTGCAAGCTTAAATCTTTCCAGAGAGGCTCTGGAACTGCATCTGAGTGCAATACCTTTTCCATCTGGCTACTAAGCTCTTGCATCTTTAACAACTCTTCCTGCACAAATTTTATCTCCTTTTGGAGATCAACTTGCGTAGAAACCTGGGGCGTCAGCGTATTGAGATCGCGTACAACTGTTCCCAATGAATCGGTCAAGTTATTGAGCTCTTTCGCCATCTCATCAAAATACACATCTTCCATAAAGAGTGTCTCAATCGTGCGATTTCCCTCAAGGTCAAAGAAATTTTTCTCCACTAAATTGGAATCGCCATCGTACACCATTTCGATCCCAAGTTGGCCATTGGCATGCCACTCGCGCGCAGTCTCGATGGGGCGATCGTTGGCGTAATGCGCCTCGATCCTCAATCGACCAAAAGGATCCCATATTTTTTCTACGCCGTGTCGCAAACCACGCTCATATTGAAGCGAACGGCTTAGACGCCCACAGTTGCTAAATAAAAAGACCTCTCCATTCAAAAGGCCCTTATCGTAAGGCAGTCTTGACCGTGGCAACCCATCCCTATAGAAATATTCCTGCATCCCGTGCGCTTGCCCATCGACAAACCGTTGAACGCTGTGAAATTCTCCTGAAGCGTAATAGCTCAACATTTTGCCCACCCTTTTGCCTCGGTTAAACCACGCGCGCGCCATCAAAGCACCATCCGGATGGTAAAATGAGGAGGGGCCGTGCAACTCCCCACCCAGGAAGTAGTGTTGCAGCTTAGCAGAGCCGTTGGGATAGTTGAGAATCAAAAAATCGTCTGGAACAAAGGGCATTGACACATTCAAATCCAATTCGGGATCGCTCATGGTCAAGATCCCATTCTCAAAGGCATACACTTCATCGGACAAGTGAAAAAGGGGATATTCCTCTTTGAGTTTCTTTTGAATCTCGTTTCCCTCTTTTGCCATCCAGGCAGCTTGCTGCGACGAGAGATCATTTTTTTGCGCAAGAGCCTCTTCAATCATTTCTCCATTGTTCATTGCGATCTTTCGGAGGTGCTCATAGTGGTTTAAATCAAGAGCCGTTTTGTGATTCTCGATCCCCTCTGGTGTGTAATTATCTTTGAACCATTCTAACCGCGAAGATTCTAGGAGAAACATCTTTCGATAAGCCTCGTCATATGTCTGTAGAAATCCTTTATACCCCTCTTCTTCTTTCAGTTTTTGCACTAATCCTTCAATTAACTCTCGGCTGTCTTTTGCTCCTTTAGACAGAACATTGATGATCTCCTGGCAAATACCAGAACAACGTTTAAGACTGACGGCTAAAAGATCAAATGCGTTCTTAATCTTTTCCAACGTAACGCTTTTTGGCATTTCTGACTGGTAAACCTCTCCCTGCAACCAGGTCTTGAAATCGTATCGCTTCGTGAGATATTGCTCTTTGACCTGTGCCAAAGGGATATTTGGAATGTCTGGGAATCCGATTCCCCCTTCGGTCGAATTGATCAGAGTCGCCTCTGGAAATCGATCTTTCGCCCCGCTATACCAAAGAGCTTCCCCGACCCACTTCCAGAGCGTGTGGATCGGTTTTCCGTTGATATCCAATTTTGTAACCAATTCGTCTTGGTATTCCTTCGTTTTAAAATGGGTTTTCCGCTCGTGAAGGGGGTGATTGGCAATGCGTGAAGCGTAGGAAGCCTCTGCGCTGTACGCAAGGTCTATGCCCACACAAATGATCGGATTACAACCGAACGCCTCTGCAAGGTTTAAGCTGAGATTCAACACATTCAAACCATCATCGAATGAAACGTCTCCGATTCCTAGTTGATTTCCCAACCACGTAGGAAGGATATAACCGATCAATCCTGGAATGAAAAGATGCTCTCCGTGAATCAGATCTAAAGCGTCGGCATTCACCCGCCCACGGTAGAGAAAAGGCGTTTCATACCCTTGAGTCATGATCATGCGCGTCACTTGCGCCGGATTCGGATCGATCCCCACATAGAGATGGGGAGCCACTTTTCCTCCCTCAACGGCATTAATGCCAGTTCCACCTGCAATAATGAGCGCCCGATCGCTTAAGGTCCGCAACACATCGATGTTCTTGTCTAAAGAGGGTCCAGCCCCGCAGACGATAGCTGGAACGCCCTTGAAAGCACCAAGTAAACCTTGCACGAGATAAGAATCGGAAATTTTCAGACTATTTTCGTAAAAATTCTTCAACACAATCGAGCGAGTTATATGGTACTCTGCCATGGAAAGATAGTTGAACGTTGCCATGAAAGAGAACATCGATTTATTCAGTTCTGCCTTCTGAGTAAATTCCCTTTGGTAGTAAGGGGAGGCGTAGACTGCATAGGGATGGAGAGAGAACATGGTCAGATGGGAGCTAAGCGCGTCCCACGATTCTTGAGACGCTTCAAAGAGACAAAGTTGCGCTTGAGGATCGGTTAAAAACTGCGAGGCTCTCTTTGTTTCTAAAAAGCGATGAACCACTTCCGGTTGATCTTCGATAAAGATCAGGAGACGACCTGCCCCTCCCTGTAACCACTTTGAAGCCGCCTCATAAACATATCCGAGGCCAATCCCAAAGACATAGACAACGATAACATTACTCAAATGCAAGCCATTAAACCACTCTTGCGCTTCTTTTAAGGGATCTGTTTCAGAGTGATAAAAAAATGTTTTTTGATGATCGGAATGTTTCAGATTTTCTGATCCGTTCGCGGCTTTGACAAAAGCTGTCTTAGAACAATCCAGGGCGCGGATTTTTGCCGCATCATTCGGAAATTGACGCGCCCATAGATCGCAATTTTTTTCAAATAGCTCTTGAGAAGAATTCACTCTATCTTCCGGTTGATGTCGCCGCCCATGTGGCGGAACTTTCCTTTCCTCTTCTTACCGCTTCCCTTTTCCAATTCCTTTTTTGTCTTCGGAGGTTCTTGCGTAACGCTCGGTTGAATTTGCGTCTTCTCTTTTTCAATGATATTTTGTTGAAGAGACTTTGCCCACGTCAAGAGTTCGTTGCTCTTTTGAATAAGCCTCTTTTCCTGAGGAGTCGTGCCTTCATCTAATGGTGGCAAAAAAGGTTGCAGGTTTTTGGGAATTTCCTCTTTGGACAGTGTTAGGATCTTTTCACTCAAAGCCTCAAATTTACAGACATCCCTTTCGATCTTCTCGAGTTTCTCTTGCACATCTTTTGGGATATTTAAATCGTCTAACGGGATGTTCTTATGATCCTCGATCTTTTGGAGTAAGGCACGCATTTCCTCCAACATTTTCTCATATGGATTATCATCATCTGCCATACCCTTCCCCCTTGATCCCTTTACTCTATTATAGAAAAAAAATAAAAAAAAATATACACAATAAGGAAGGAGCGCCCATGATCAAACTCGCCAACGTCACTGATGTCCCTGAGGGAAGGGGGATCGTTGTGCCTGCGCCGCACGGGCAAGAAATCGCTCTATTCAAGATCAAAGGGCAAATTTATGCCCTGAACAACTCGTGTCCGCACATGGGTGGCCCTCTCGGAGAGGGGGAAATCGAGGGATGTGTCGTCACCTGTCCTTGGCACGGGTGGCAATTCGACGTGAAAGATGGCAGTTGCGTCAACATGCCCGGGGAAGAGGCGGAACATATCCCCATTATCATCAAAAACGGTGAAATTTTCCTCAATCAAGACGAGGTCAATGCTTGATAGGAGGGAAGCGCATCGCTGAAGAGCCACTCCCCTGTGCGGGGATCGCGCTGGCCGACTTGTACCTGCGTCTCGTTTGCAATAGCCACGTAGCGAGAACGCACTAAGATTTGATAGCCTAACACCTGATTGATCACTTTCCAGGTTAAAGGGACAGCCTTGCATTCGATGACGAGAAGAGGCTCCAAAGAGTTACCTTGCGGACTATAGCACACGATATCGACCCGTCGATTGGGAATTTGACGTGGATCCACCTCAGCGAGGTGGGGAAGCTGCCGGATCGCCTTTTCTACAGCGATCAGCTCGATTGGGAATCCCAAAATTTCCACAAGGGTGCACAAAAGACGCTGCCTGACCTGTTCCTCAGGAGAGGCTACCACCCATTGACGCCGGATCTGACAAAAAAGAGCGGGAGAACTACTCAGCAATATGGGCTTCGATGACACCAAAATCCCCATCTTTTCTGCGATACATGATCTTCAGGCCATAATCCCTTTCACAAAAGTAGACCATGAATGGGTCACCCGATTGCTCCATTTTGACAATGGCTTCGCCATCAGAGAGAGTTTTAACCGCTTTTTTCTCTTCCTTGACAATCTGATGGGGACGGTATTTGTCCAGCAAGCGAAGACGCGTTTCCTCTTCAATGTCATCGTTAACTTCGCTGATTTCCTGATCGGTGGCTGAACGCAACACATTCACATTCATCGATAAAACCAAACCGTTGCGCTCGTGATGATTGATCATGCGGTCTTTGTATTTTTTTAATTGGGTTTCCACTTTATCGACCGCCATGTCGATCGAAACGTACATGTTATTGGTACTTGCCTGGCTTTTCAGCTTCACATTGTCCACCTTGACCACGATATCGACGCGATGTTCGATTTTCTGAATATCCATCGTAACAGTGGCATCGATTAGCCGATGACCAAAACGCTCGAGTTTTGACACTTTTTCTAATGCGTAATTTTTCATCGCTTCAGTGATTTCCATGTGACGAGCTGTGATTGTCACATTATATGTAGCATTCTCGAACTCAGCAGCTTTTGACTTGCGGCTCATATATATCACCTCATGTTCTTTGGGTTAGAAGCCCAGGCTCCACGCCCCTATTATACAACAATAAATTTAAGTGTAGTAGTTATTTTGTGACACGAGTAGAGATGCACCGAAGAGGGCTCGAACCTCTAACCACCCGGTTCGAAGCCGGGTACTCTATCCGATTGAGCTATCGGTGCATGAAAATTAAGCAGTATTCTAGCCCCAAGGGAGTAATAAAACAAGTCAAAAATAACAGTGCAGTAGAGTATACTGTGAGCTATGGAGACAAGACACACCACACAAGGGATCATCGTCAAGGCAGTCCCCTACCAGGACTTCCACCGGATCATCACCCTCTTCACCCCAGACAAAGGGCTGCTCTCTTTGTTTGTGCGCGGTGCCTTTAAAAAGGGGGGTGGAGGCTCCTCGACCCCGCTTGCTACTGTTGAAGTGACATACCAAGAAAAAGCAACTGGCTTACACGCGTGTTTGGAGATCGATGCTCTCGACATGCGGCTAGCGATCCGACAAAATCTCCCCTCGCTGGAAGCCGCCTGCCACATGCTCCGGACGGTGCAGCAAAGTCAAGTCCCGGAGAAAGCAGCCCCGCTTCTCTATCAACTCCTCCTCTTTTATCTGGAGAAGCTCCCCCAAACGCCGTGCCCTGCCGTCTTATCCACCAGTTTTCTCCTCAAAACATTGCGCTACGAGGGCTTGTTGGCGTTCCCTTCTGCCTCTCTCCAACATGCCCTGCCCGCTGGGTTTCTTCTAGATGAGGCCGAACAGGCACTCACCTGCGTGCTTGCGCTCTGCGATGCTCATTCGCAACTCCTCCCTCTGGAGGTTTCCCCTGCCTTCCAAAAAAAAATCGAGCATCTCTTCGCCCACCTTCTACGGTAAAGACTGTTTTTCCAGTTGCGCTGATATCGTGGCGAATGGTATCATCTTGCTTTTCAAATCGTGAATCCAAGCGAAAGTGGCGGAATTGGTATACGCGCTACTTTGAGGTGGTAGTGAGGGTTTCCTCGTGGGGGTTCAAGTCCCCCCTTTCGCATTTCCTCTGTAAAACTTATGAACCACTTACCTAAAATCGCCATTGTTGGCCGCCCAAACGTCGGCAAATCGGCGCTGTTTAATCGGATTGCAAAGAAAAAAATTGCAATTGTCGACGAAGCGGAAGGCGTGACCCGCGATCGCCTCTATACAGACGCCGATTTTTTTGGTCGCCCTTTTCAATTGATCGATACAGGCGGCATCGACGCCCGTTCGAAAGCCGACTTCAACGAACACATCAAAAGACAAGCCGAGATCGCGATCGAAGAGGCCGATAGCCTCATCATGGTCGTCGATGCCCGAGTTGGACCCACTTCGCTCGATGAAGAATTAGCAAAAATTTTGCTCCGCACCCACAAGCCCGTTTGCTTGGCCGTCAACAAAATCGACAACGAAGAGCAACTGGTGATGATGCACCCGTTTCACCGCTTTGGAATCAAGGAGATGGTCCCCGTTTCAGCCACACAAGGGTGGCACATCGCAGAGCTGCTCGAGGCAGCCTTTTCCAAGCTCTCTAAAGAGCCCACAGAAGGCGAATCAGCTAAAGGAATCCGCCTCGCGGTTGTGGGGCGCCCAAACGTCGGCAAATCGTCATTAGTGAACTATCTCCTCGATGAAGAGCGCTGCATCGTCAGCCCCATTCCAGGCACAACGCGAGACAGCGTAGATATCCCTTTCACCGTTAATGGCGTGCTCTATCAGCTGATCGACACAGCCGGGATCCGCCGCAAACACGCCGAGCACGAAGTGGTCGACAAATTTGCTGCCATCCGCACCACAAGAGCCATTGAGCGCGCCGACATCTGCTTGCTCATGCTCGATGCGCAACAAGGGCTCACCCGAGAAGAAAAGAAAATCGCCAACACGATTGAGGAAGAGGGAAAAGGGTGCATTTTGCTCTTCAACAAATGGGATCTCGTCAAAGGATTCCGGATGGAGCACTGCCTAAAAGGGATTGAAGAGGAAGCGCCTTTTCTCCAACACTGTCCAAAACTGTTCCTCTCGGCAAAAACCGGGCGGAACGTCGAAAAGATCTTCGAAATGGTGCAACAAGTCACTGGCGATTTAGAAAAGAGAATTCCAACCCACCAGCTCAATAAATTTATCGCCGGCTGCATCCAACGCAACCACCCGCCGATGATCCAAGGAAAACGCCTAAGAATCTACTACATGGCCCAAGTGGGGATCAGGCCACCGACTTTCGTGCTGTTCGTCAACTACCCCAATCTCATGACAGACACCTATCTCAAATACGTCTACAACCAATTCCGGGATGAATACGGCTTTCATGGCCTTCCCCTCAACATCTACATGCGCGGCAAGAAAAAGAAAGATCGCGAAGGCGCCCATGAGGACCTTGAGACCACTGTAGACAATGAGAACCTTGAGGACTTTGAGGACGACGAGGTTTAATTAGCACTATCTGAAATAAATCTGAATGCTGCATGCAGCTTCTTTGCGGCATTTTTATCAAATGTATAAGTGAAAGAACAACCGTTAAGAACATTTTGACGGCCGATTAAGCAATCAGAGAAATCAACCGATGCACCATGCTCAAAATCCAAACACGCTTGTCGCGCAACACCTTCGCTCTCAACCACAATTTGCTGAGTCTGCAACAGTTGCCGAATAACATCAATCAATTCTTCTCTCTTTAATTTGTAGCAACGCTCAAGCACCCACACAATTTCGCAAAGAGTTACCAAGGAAATCATTAATGTTTTTCCATCGGCAACGGCTTTTTCAATGATGCGACTGGCTAATTTGGCTTGTTTTGGCTCATCTTGGACCAAATAACGAACAACCACATTTGTATCCAAACCGATCATTTCATAGCCTCTTTGACGGCATCGCGAATCGCCTTTTTCATTTCTTGCAAAGAAACAGGCCTTTGTCTTTTGGACTTGACCATTCCTTTAAGTTTTGTGATCCCTTGATTCAATAGACTCACTTTTAAGGTTCCATCCTCTTCAATGTGAAAATCGAGTTTTGAACCTGTTGAGATTTTAGCCTTTGTTCGAATCATTGCGGGAATGGTTACCTGCCCCTTACTTGTAACAATCGCTTTCATATAGACCGCCTTACATTATCAAATGCTCCTTACTTTATTGTAAGGAATATCGATTTTATTGTCAAGAAAAGAGGGAAGGCTGTTGGAAAGAACCTTGAGGGCTATGAGGGATAATTTTTGACGCTGTGAGTCTGTTCTAAGCCTCGAAGAGGCGGCAGCGGATAGCCGCAGGTGTAAAACCCGCGGCTATGGTGTTTATCGCTAACCTCGGATTGCTTTTGCAATGCTCGAAACGATTTCAGTGATCATGCCCAAGGTGCGAAATGACTTACTAATAAACCTGTACTAACTGATTCTGAAATATATCTAATTGCGCCAACATAATTAATTTCATGATTGTTTCTCCGTTTTTTTGTAAAAACTTGTAAGGGTCGTATCACATTTAACGCATAAGATGCAGTAAAAAAATGAGTATCTATCTCAGTTTTTTATGGACCTCGACAGGACGGAGATTGACTCTAGCGAGGACCTGGACCAAAGGGGATGGTATCGACGATGATTTTAGAGAAAATCATTACAATTAGAATAACCGCTAACATGCAGATTAAGCAATCGTTCTCCCGTGCTCTTTCCCGATCAACCCACGTCTGCGTTATCCTTAGACGCTCCCTGTCTCTAGCCGGGATGGGGAGGCTAGCCTCCCACAATTTCCTGTCCAATAAAACTAAGTGCTCGTAGAAATGTTGCTTCCTGTTGCCGTCTAAAGAGCGGTAGACCTGCGGCGCAACCCTTTGAACGCGCCTAGCGACGAATTGAATATCGGGGTTGTGTGCTATTCCAAGTTCTACGGGATCGTCAAAACGGATCACATTGTCTATGATGAGAAAACGCCTTTTATCAATCGAATAGAAGTTAAGCGGCCGATAGAATTCGGGGCCGAAACGGTGCTGAACGTCATTCATAGCCCAGTCCTCTGCAACATGCGTAATCTCCCATGATTAGGAGAGAATTCTACGTTCCAATAGGTTAAATTGCAATTGGCCCTCTAGTGTGCGCCTGCTCTAAGCTGCGAAGCAGCGGCAGCGGATAGCCACGGCGCGTAAGCCCGGCTTCAGGCAATGCAATAATAGGGGCCCCTAATTATAAGGCGTCGATGCTTTTCTACGACCAATGAATTTGACCATTTTCCCTTTCGGTAGACTTACCCCCCAAAAGTGCAATTGTTGTTTTTGGGGGGATTTTTAGTGGAATGATTTTCCCCCAAAAAATGCAATTTTCTGGCGAAAACCCGATTCTAGAACGCTCAGCTCGATTACCAAGATGCATTGATCCTGTAGAGATATGCCGCCCCGTTAGGGCTCGCCTGATTTGCTATGATAAACCCAGGCCTCCGCTTCGCTCCGACCTGGGCTATGAGATACCGGCCCGTTGGGCCTCACAACACGCTCAATTGGTTCTGGAGCTACTGTTAGGAGCTTTATGTAGTCGCTGCTGAGGCCCAACGGGCCGGTATCTCATAGCCCAGGTCGGAGTGAGCGCCAGCGAACGAAGGCCTGGGTAAACACGTGCCTAAATGACGAGCCCTGAAAGGGCGGCATATCACTCTAGGATCATTCAGGGAGGAGCTGGAGCAGCTGGATGATCTCGTGGCGGTCGAGGGTTTTGATCACCTCTTGGTCGTCGACGCCGACGATCTCTTCCATGAGGCGCCCTTTCTTGGCAATGAGGGCGTCGATGTGTTCTTCAATGGTCCCCTTTGTCACGAGCTTGAAGACTTGAACGCCCCGTTTTTGGCCGATCCGATGCACCCGATCGGTCGCTTGGTTTTCCCGCGCCTGATTCCACCATCTGTCGTAATGGATCACGACGGAAGCGGCCGTGAGGTCGATCCCCAAGCCAGCTGCCTGCAGAGAGGCAACAAATACTTCGCAGTTGGGATCGTTAGCAAATTTCTGGAGCTGTTCGCCCCGATTGATCGTGGCCCCTCGAATCCCTGCAAACCCGATCCGTTTTTTGTTTAGGTGGTATTCGATGATATCGAGCATCGCAAGGTAGTGGGAGAACACGACCACCTTTTGCTGGCTCTCGCGCGCCTCTTCGAGCAATTCGACAAAGAGATCCCATTTCCCGGAGGTGTACAATTCGTAATCCTCTGGTTTTTTCATAAAGGCTGCGGGATGATTGCACACTTGCTTGAGTTGCGAGAGGAGTCCGAAAATGTGGATGTACGGAATTGGTGCCGATTCGTCTTGCAGTTCCTCGATCAACCGATCTCGCGAGCCAATCAATAGGTCGCAATAGAGCTTGCGCTGGTCTGGAACAAGGGCGCAATGGGAGATCTCTTCGATTTTCTCTGGAAGGTCGAGTAAGACGTCCTCTTTTTTGCGCCGCAACACAAACGGACGAATCAGCCGCGAGAGCAGCTGCTTGGCTTCTAGGTTTCCCTCTTTTTCGATCGGCTTGATAAAAAATGCGTTGAAGTCGTGCTCAGAAGGCAAGTAGGAGGGCATCATCAAATCAAATAGGGCTTTCAATTCGCGCAAACGGTTTTCGATCGGGGTCCCTGTCATCCCAATGTGGATGCGTGCTTGTACCTGCAACAGGCTTGAATAGACGCGGGTCGATTGATTCTTGGCGATGTGCAATTCATCGACAAAGGCTACGTCAAAAACGAGTTTTCCCAAAATTTCAACGTCGTTGCGCCAAATCCCGTATGATGTGAGGAGGATATCGAATGTTCCATTCAAATCGGTCGTTGCGCGCTGAGCTCCGTAGTAAGTAACCACCTGCATGTCTGGCAGAAACTCTTTAAGCTTCTCTTGCCAATGGTAGAGCACCGAAGTTGGGCAAATCACCAAAAACTTTGCCTTCTGTCCAAGTTCCTTGCGTTGATTTTTAACGGCGGCCATCAACCCCATCGCCTGGTGGGTCTTGCCGAGCCCCATGTCGTCGCAGAGAAGCCCCGAAAGCGTGTGGCAATACAAGAACCAAAGCCACTTCAGCCCCATCATCTGATAGGCGCGCAACGTGCTGGTTAAGCCCCTGATGTCTGGCTCATGGGGCGTTTTAAAGTCTAATAGGGCACTAAAGAGGGGATGTGAGCGGATCGGAGATTCACGTCCCTCTTCGTCAATTGTTAAGGTCTCCATTGCATTGAGGCGAAGCAGCTGCCACCCATTCAATGTGAGTTCTTGAGAACGGCGGTCGACAGACGTTTTAGGAATGTCTTTCAGCCATCCCCACCGCTTGTCGGTAAGATCTAAAAACCCAGCTGGAGAAAAGAACTGGTGCTGATGGCGGTGAAGAGCCCACCAGATCGAAGACAAAGGCACTTCGCCAACATCTGTTCGACATATACCTTTGAGCTGATAGGTGCCGAGCAATTCACTTTGAGAAATCTGTTGAAGAACAATCCGAGAACGAGTTGGGACTTTCAATTGTTCATCAAAAGAGACAATTAAACGCTTTAGTTTGGGAAGCTCTAGATTTAAAAAATTGACAATCGCCTGCCCTTGGATCACCTTGGGAGCTCGATACGCTTCGGGAAGACGCACCGTTGGAGGGATCTCATAAAATCCTTCTCCCGGAAGATAGACAAACTCATCATACTCGCGCAAAGCGCTCTTTTTGTATTTATCGAATAGTTCACACACGGGGATGAGATCGATCGTATGATCGTCGCGCAAACTGACCTGCAATCCGATCTTCTCATAAGGGGAATGGTCGGTGAAAAATGAGGGGATCTCGACGAGCTCTTCGCACTGTTCCCGGATAAAGGCCGCCACCTGTTCTCTTGGAATTTTGCGGTAGGGATGTAGCTTTAGAAAATCGTACGATGTTTCTTTAGTGAAAAAGCCATCCCCTTCTACATAGACGAGACGTCCAAAATCTTTCACTTTTTGATCCTCTCCTCCCGCAATCAAATGAGGCAAAAACGTGAGAGCACCCGTTTCATCGATCGAATACCCCATTTCAGTCCTCACCGAGGTCATATGAACGCGAAAAGCGGGATAGTGATTGATCCAGGAGCGGTTGTCGAGGATAAAATCGACGACCTCTTCTTCAGGGATAATGGTCGCAAGGGGCTGCCCTTCTTCCAGAGGATAAAACCCGCGGTTGGGTAGGTAAACCCACGATTTGAACACACGTGCTTGAGGAACGGAAAGATCTCCCGGTTTAAAAACATAAGGAGCCACGTGCAACTTCCAAGAAGGATCAAAACTCAACGCATAAGAGAGCCTTTTTTCGGTGTCCCTGTGCACTTCGGTGTCGATGAGGCAAGCAGAAAGAAGAGAGCTGTATTCATTGAGCATTGTTTCCACATCGCTTAACAAAGCCCCCGACGCGGATTCAAACGGATCTTTTTCGACAAATCCCTTATGAGGAACGTAGTCCCAACGCGCATCGACAGGCACAGCACCTGCAGGCAGTCCTCGTTTCTTTTGGCTGCTTGCACTTTCTGGTTCCATCGCGAAAATGCCCTGTAGGGCATCGTAGCGCAGTTTGATTTGCTTAGATCCCTTAGCCGAGATCACTTTAAGAGGGGATTCGATCTGTTGTAAAGAGGGAATGAGGTCACGTACGAGCTCTGGCGTCAAGGCCCACGTCACCGATACGGCACTAAACACAACCGTCAACTCAGTGGGGAGCCCATTTGCCTGCTCTGTAAATTTCAACTGATAAGAAGCGTCGGACTCTTGTAAGCGCATCAGCCACTTAGCCAACTCGCTCCAAAAAGAGAGCGTATAAAGGAGCGTAGCGGTCGGATTACCCTGTTTCCAAAGAGCAATTTCATCGGGGGAGAGTCCAGAGAATTTGAGCGAAGTCTCTTCCGTTTCTCCCCGTTCTGAGAAAATCTCCTCCAGATCAGCTTTGCCTGCCGCACTTTTTCCGCGTACTGACAAAACCGCTTGCCCTTTTTCGGACGAGACCAAATATTCCCCCTTTTCCCTCTTCACAGAAGCAAGGTCGTACCCGTACGCATCGGCCCCATAACGGCATAAGACATTCCAAAGAGACTTTTCAAACCGGCGGTGCAGCGGAAGGGCTGTGCCATGAAAAATGTAGATCCAACCGGCCGCCCGATGGATGCACCCCTCACCACGCTCATGGTCGGAACAGGGACAAAAGCTATCCTTTAGGTGGTTTTTCTCGTCCAGTTGGAGAAAAGCCCACACCTCTTCCTTTGTGATTGGGTCTGCAACGAGCACCTGATAGGTCGCCCCCGAGAACTCCACGTCCCGGACGCGCCCCTTTTCCACCCACTGGAGCGCCAATTTTTCAAAAGGGGTTAGGCTAGGAGGCAATCTATTTTTCATCAAATATCCCAAAAAAGCACGATACAGCTCACGACCATCATTATCTCATAGCCCAGAAATTAGTTCTTGATTTTTTTACAGATTTACTCCATAATGCACAACATAAATATGAGAATTATATTATTAACTCTTAATAGAGTGGAGAAAATATGCCAAAATTAGTTTTTGGTCACAGCGATGAAGAGGTAGATCTTCCAGATGAGGCTCCCATTGCTGAAGCCTGTGAAGAAGCAGGTGTGCCATTTGCTTGCACGGAAGGGGTCTGTGGCACGTGCGTGATCGAAGTGGTGGAAGGAAAGGAAAACCTCACGCCCCCGACCCCAGAAGAGGAAGATTTTCTGGGAGAAGGAACATTAGACGAACGGCTTGCTTGCCAATGTAAGATTCGCTGTGGTAAAGTGAAGATCAAATTTTAACGAAGGATATTCCATGACAACTCAACAAAAAACCAAAATCCACCGCCACATGACAATCGAAGAGATTCTATCTCTTTTCCCCTTCAAAGCGCAGCGTCTTGCACAGGAAATCACCAATGCCGGATTGCATTGTGTCGGCTGCTCTGCAGCGACGTGGGAAACCCTCGAAGCTGGAATGCTTGGCCATGGCATGGATAACAGTGCCATCGAAAAACTACTTGGAAGACTCAATGCATTGCTCGAAGAGCCTGTCGATGCCACGACTGTGAACATCACAAAGCGCGCGGCCAAAAAATACCTCGAAATCCTCGAAGAAGAAGGGAAACTGGGGTGGGGCCTTCGCTTAGAAGAAAAAATGGCTGGCTGCAGCGGGTTTGAATATGTCTTAGACTACGCCGAAAAAGCCCTCCCCGACGACACGACCTTTGAAAGCATGGGGATCCAAATCTACGTCAACAATGGGATGCTCAAACGCCTCCTGGGCTCAGAAATCGACTTCGTCGACGGCCTCCAAGGCTCAGGCTTCAAGATCAGCAACCCAAATGTGCGCTCCTCCTGCGGGTGCGGCACTTCCCATGGTTATTAGAAGGGGCTAAGCCCCTTCTTTAAATAATTTACTATTAAAATAATCTATACTAAATTATAATAAAAATAGAATCATTTATTAATTAAGTGAAACTATTTTTATGGTTGATCCTGCAGGAATTAAAAAGACCACACACCATGTAACCACTCACGCGCCCCATCCTGCACACGCTCAGGCTGCGCAAAGCCACGCCAAAACAGGGCATAAGTATTCTTTCCCCCCAAAAGTTGTCGCTGCGACACTCCGCTCGATCGGAAAAGTGGTTAGCGGTGCATTCGGTTATGCCGGCCTGGTCGCTGCCCTCCCATTAGCTGGGGCAACAGTCACTCTTTATGCTGCCCACAAATATGCTCAGATCAAAGCCCCCGATAGCCTCATGAAACGGATAATCATTTGTTGTGCAGGGGCTCTTGCAGCGCCGGTCGCTGCGGCAGTGGTTGCAGCAATTGCCCCCATTGCCATCATCCCCATCGTTGGCTACGGTTCGCACAAAATCGTCAAAATGAGATTCACACAGGAAGGAAAAGCGTTTACCAAAGCGCGCAATGAACTTAAAACAGAGCTGCGAAGAGCGCGCTTTGATGCCCTTGCCAAGGTGTGCACAGCTGAAAAAAATAGCCTCGTGAGGGAAGCTCTTTCACGCCCCCCAACTCCCTTAGATTCCCACATCGAAGGGATCCTAAACGCTGTCGAAACGGCCCAAAATAACATTGCACGTGGAATCAAGCCTAAAGAGGCGTATAAAAAAGCCAACGAGCTGATCACAGATCATCTCGAAGCTGCGTTAACCTCTCCTGAATATATCGACGCCTTAAAATTAAACGCCCTAGATCTACGACACAACTTCGTCAATGAACTTTGCGCCGAGATGCACGTTCATGAGCACGACAGTGAAGAGATCGCAAAAAATGCACTGATGCGTTTTGCTGATAAAGTGGCCGATATTGGTGGTAAATTTCCGATCCCCGGCGCCAAAACGACCATCGATGAACTGCGTAGAGACATCTCTCACGACGCTGCAAAGGGTAAGCCGGTCAATTTAGAAAAAGCAGCAGATCTTCTCGATGGAATCGTCCGTTTTTCCGAAGCCACCCACTACACCACGAATAACGTGTTCGATAAAGTCGTCCACTGGCTTGCCCATCCGCTGCGAACGCTACGCAGCATTCAATCGGAACATGCTCAAATTGTCCCTGGCTCACTGAGTGAATATACCTCCTTTAAAACCGGCAACCCCAATGTTCCCTGGTTTAAAGCGCAATTCACTTTCGCGGATGGCACAAGTCACGAATTTCGACACATCATTGCCGCAAACTCCACAATCGGCTCTGAAGAAGCTGTCCGTATGGATCCTCGCTATCTTGCGGTACTCAAACACTACCAAGACAATCCTCCCCCTCCCCTTTTCGTCCAAGTGCAATTGCAAAAAATCAGCGGGGAAGAGGGAAAACGTGTCAATGCCGTACTCAATGCAAATCAAGATAACCTGCATGTCAATGCCTATTCGGTCGATGGTGCTATTTTTGAAGGGAAGAACATGCTCGGCAATGAAAAATATAACCCAGAGACCTATCACGCATCTCTTTCCAAGTTGTACGAGACAGCGCAAATTCACGACAAAACGCAATATCCGGTCAAACCGACGAAAGAGGAAAAAACCCAAAATCCAGGAGTCGTCGTTCAGGAGTTTAAAAACAGACCGGAAAAGACAGTGGAAGCAAGAACTCAAAGCGCCTTAAATCAGACGAAACTGTTGATGCAAAAATCGCATAACAAAAATTTCCGCGCTCTTTCGGAAGGACACAAAGCGCGGTTGCACCAATACGCATTTCAATTGGTCAGCACCATGGGAGAAATGTTGACGGCTGTCAAAAACAATGATCAAGTGGTCTACCAAGAAAACTGCAAAGAGGACATCGATAGAGGAGCCACAAAAAATGCTCTGACAGCTCTAGCCACTGCCCTTCTTGCTGGAGAGGAACTGACAGATAAAAAACTCTTAAACATCTTTGCTCCGATCATCGGACGAGCCGAAGCCACCAACGACCGCGCCGTCATCCGTCACCGCATCGAACCCTTTCTCGATTTGTTAAAGTGCATGAAATCAGAGGACTTAAAAGCCGCCCTTGAAGTGCACCTAAACGAGATTGGCTGCATGCCATCGAAAATTGAGATGGGAAATTTATTCGAACGGAAAGAGCAAATTCCTCCAACCAGTGTCACCAAAGCCCCTAGTGGAACTGCCATCTTAGCCGAGGAAATGACTGAAGATGAGAATGTCGACACAATTGCAGCGCCCCTCCTAGGCCACAAAGTGACTGTCGGAGCGGTTTCTCGCGAAACTGCCGATCGCTCCGCAAAAAAAACCAAGGTTGTTGAGGAGGCACAAAAGGCGATCGATGGGGTGGATATTGCGGGTGTAGAGTATATCCCAAACTTACAGGCGCTCGATCACGCGATCTCACAACTCGAGATGCTCAAAACAAAATTGGGAATTAGAGAAAGCGCAACAGGCAGAACAGACAAACAACTACTCATAGCTCTTCAGATAGCAAAACAAAAAAGAGAGCAAATCGTTGCAGCGCATCCAGATGACCCAAAAATCGTCTTACATGAACAAAAAAGAGCACTGGCTAAAACTTACGCGATCTCAGCCCACATAGGACCCACAATCTACAAAATGGGAATTTCGAAAATCGAGCACTTCCTCAAAGCGACCTTCAAACACTTCCAAACCACCATCCACACGACACCCATGGATGCAATTGCACAAATCCTGCGCCATTCAGAAGACCCCACACAGATGAAACTGCAAGACATCCTGCTCGCTCGCAACGCCCTCAGAGAACTCAAGACAGAGCTCACTGGTCCTGACCACGACCTTTTTCACTTGCGCAAGAACGACGCTGGTTCCTTCTCCCTCATCGAAGGGTACAACCCAGAAATATATTGGCTCCCTGAGGATTGCGATGCTGCCCTCGCCCTCCTCGATGGCTTTGCAAGCGCACTCATCCCCACTCTCACCCCCGCCCAGATCCAAGCCTTGAGCCCTACCGAAATCCAAGCCCTAGACTTAGCTGAGTTGGATGAGGTCCGAAGGACTCTCCACAATGAAATTTTTGGCCAATTCGATCCCAATCTCGACGACCCCGTTAGTTTTGTTAAAAATAACCTTCAGTTAGTGAAGACCTATGTTTTGGTATTTACAGCGATCACAAATCATCACTCAAAAAGGGCACACCCTTTTGAGGCCTATCGATCCAGTTCTCGAAACGATTTCGACAGTGAAGGGAAGCCTATCAAATCATTCTATATGCTAAAAAGAGACCTCGTGAGTGGGAATCGCGACTGGACAATTGTCAAAGATCGCCAAACACATACTGCTAAAAAATTCTTGGGTGAAGATCGTGAACAATACGAAGGGAAAATTGACGGTTTAAATAAACTCATTGGAAATGACGAACTGACTAAAACATTGCTTTACACTTCAAATCAAAGCATCACATACGATCGTAGCGAGGCAATCCAAAAATTCCTCAGCGATCCTGTTTTTGTGAATCTGGGGCTTTATCTATTCCCTGATAAAAATGCCTCTATGTCGCGCCGCATGGAGATCGACTCCTCTGGAATGACAAGCAATACAATCTCAGCTCCCTATGCAGTCTATCCAGGAGATCCGACAAACACAACTCCTCTATTCAAAATGCGCCTGATTAACGGATACGAGGGAAAAACCGCTGATTTATGCCAACCATTCTCGGCAAGTACGCAGGTTAAAACAACTGCTAGTTTCGAAGTCTTGAAATAGGCTTTTTGAGGAATTATTTCTTCTTACATAAAAGTCTACAAATGACAAGACCCAATGATAAACGCAGAGACCGGGAGACAGAGAGACGCAGAAGGCGCAGGAGCGTGGGCATAGGCACGAAAGTGGAGAGAATGTGTCCTAACCAAGGATGACGAAGAGATTCACTCCCTTAACCGTTCTTACTGGTGCCCCAACTTCTAGGTCCTCGTTTTGTGCAACCTTTAGACCGGCGAGTTTAGCGGCATTTTTTACAGCTGCGATAAAATCCCGACTGACAGCATAAGTGCTCGTTGTCGCAGCATTAAACCAATTCCAATGATCACCCGTAGCGCCAACTGAACGTATTGACACCGGATTTTGGCTTTTCAAAGTCGTTACAGCAAGTGCAACAACATCAAGAAACGGAACTTCGGTTGCTACACTCCCCTTAGGACAAGTTAGTTTAACCGACCCGTCTTTTAAATTGGCTCCATTGCTTAGTTGCAATGTTCCTGTGAGAGCAGCTGTGCGTGGTGATAAAGTTGCTTGAGAAAGCGAAAATGACATAAAATACTCCTTATTAAAAAAATAACGTCTTTGATTCGAAATTCTCTGAAGATCATATAACAAACAGGATTTGAATGAAAACTAAATAGATGATTAATAAAAAATTTGATGTCTACAAAGCTGCCCTTGCGGCTTCCATGACCACCTCGGACAGAGTCGGATGGGGGAAGCACCCGTGCGCTAGGTCACGGACGGTTGCTCGTTTATCCAAGGCAATAACCCCTTCGGCAATGAGCTCTGAAGCATGTGCTCCAATGATATGAAGACCAATGAGACGTCCAGAAGATTTCTCTCCGAGGAGCTTGACGAACCCTTCTGTCTCCCCTTCACAACGGGCGCGCCCATTTCCTTTGAACCACGCTTGGCCAGTGAACGTCGAAAGACCGGCAGCCTTGGCTTCTTCTTCCGTCAATCCGACGCTTGCCGCTTCTGGATGGGTATAGACCACATTGGGGATGCTGATCGCCTGCATTTGCGCCGTTTTTCCAGCAAGGTGCTCAGCCAGGGCAATCCCCTCGTGGGAGGCCCGATGAGCCAACATCGGCCCTTCGATGACATCGCCAATCGCCATCACTTGCGGGTTAGAAGAACGCAGATTCCCATCGACATTGATGAACCCTTTGGGAGTCGTTTTGACGCCCGCCTTCTCCAAATCGAGTCCTTGGGTATAGGGGCGCCTTCCCACTGCGACGAGAACGACATCTGCCTCGATCTCTTTTGTTTGTTCTTTCTGCTGAACGGAAAGCAATACGCTTTGTTCTTGGACTTTTGCCGACTGCACAGTGGCTTCGAGATGAAACACGATCCCTTGTTTTTGCAAAAGCTGCAACAGCAATCTGCTTACAGCACCATCAAAACCTGCAACGATCTGCGGAAGCATCTCCACAATCTGAACGGAAGAGCCTAAGCGCGCATAGACAGAGGCAAGCTCAACGCCGATTGCTCCTCCCCCCACGACCACCATCTTTTCAGGAACCGACTCAAGTGCTAGCGCCCCTGTCGAAGAGACGACCTTTTTTTCATCGAATGGCAAAAATGGCAACGCAATAGGCACAGAACCGGTTGCCACGATAAACCACTTCGCCGTCAACTGACGATCTCCCACTGCAACAGCCGTTGGGGAGGTAAACTGGGCATTCCCGTAGACTGTTTCAATTTTCTCTTTTGTGAAATGGGTGGCAATCCCGCTCGCTAAGCCTTTGACAATCCCCTCTTTTCGTTGCATCAGAGCGGGAAAGTCGACAACAGCAGAACCGATAATCCCAAATTCAGCTGCCTTCGTGGTCAACCATTGGTAATGCTCTGTGGCTTGTAGAAGTGCCTTTGAGGGGATGCACCCGACGTGCAAGCAAGTGCCGCCAAGGACTTTATCCTTTTCGATGCAAGCCACCTTCATCCCCAATTCAGCGGCGCGAATCGCGGCCACATAGCCGCCAGGACCAGACCCAATGACGATCAAATCAAACGCGTCCATTCGATCTACACTCCCAATACCATCCGTGAAGGGTCTTCAAGGCAGTTTTTGATGTGGACGAGAAAGGTCACCGCTTCTTTTCCATCGACGACGCGGTGATCGTAGCTTAAGGCCAGGTACATCATCTGGCGGATGACGATTTGGTCGTCGACAACAACGGGACGTTTCATGATTTTGTGCATTCCCAAAATGGCACTCTGGGGTGGATTGAGGATCGGAGTCGACAAGAGAGATCCATACGTTCCCCCATTGGTAATGGTAAATCCTCCTCCTTGCAGGTCGTGCGGCGTTAATCCCCCTTCGCGCGATTTTTTGGCAAAATCTGCAATGGCTTGCTCGATTTCGGCAAAGCTTAAGCGGTCGCAATTGCGCACGATCGGCACAATCACTCCCTTATCTGTCCCAACAGCAATCCCAATATCAAAATAGTTGCGATACACTAGATCATCGCCGCTGATATAAGCATTGATTTCTGGGGAGGCTTTTAAAGCCGATACGACCGCCTTCACAAAAAATGGCATATAGCCCAAACGAACATTGTATTTTTTTGTAAATGCCTCTTGGTACGATTCTCGCAAGGCGATGATGTGCGTCATATCGACTTCGTTAAAAGTGGTCAACATCGCCGTCTCTTGCAACACTTCTACCAAGCGCTTAGCGATCACTTTGCGAATAGAAGAGAGTTTTTTGCGCGTTTCCCGCCCTTCTGGCTCTTTAGAGCTCGGTAAGGCTACTGGCAGCTCAACTTTTGCCCTTTTTTCTTCTTTTGGTTGTTGGAGCTCCTGAACAAACATCTCTTTTGTCACGCGCATCTGTTCCACAGTGTCTCTAAACGCCTGCTCTTCTCGGATCTCAGCCTTCTTTTCTTTTGCTGCACTTGGAGCAGCACGCCCTTTTTTCTCTGTCTCAACAAAACCGATCACCTGTCCGATCTTGACGACGTCCCCCTCAGCCACATTCCAGGTGACTTCACCCGCTTCTGGAGCGTACAGCACTTGGTTTACCTTGTCGGTCTCCAGTTCGAGCAGCTCATCATCGACAGCCACCCCCTCTCCGCTCCGTTTAATGAATGAACCGATGGTGGCCTGAGAGATCGACTCTCCCATCGCCGGCACTTTGATTTCCACTTTCATACTGTTCCTCAAACTCTTTGTTGTGCTGCTAAGTCGAATATAGATCTTTGGCTCCCCCCAAAGAGTGCAGCGAGGAGAGCAGCATGCTCTTGCTTATGCATCGCATGCGATCCTGTTGCCGACGCTGCACTGCGCGTCCGTCCGACGTAGGTGAGTTCTACGTCTTGAGGCAGTGCTTCTCTTAAAATCGGTCGAATAAAGCTCCACGCTCCCATGTTGCTCGGCTCCTCTTGGGCCCAAATGCACTCCTTCAGCCCGACACAATGCGCAATGATTTCGCGCAACCGTTCCATATCGAGGGGATAGAGTTGCTCAATTCTCACGATCGCCATCTCTTCTACTCCGCGTTTCTCTCTTTCAACGAGCAGGTCGTAATAGATCCTCCCCGAGCACAAGACGAGACGGCGCGTTCTTTGAGGCGGAGCTGGGTCTTCGATGATTTCTTGAAATGTCCCCTTTGCCAAATCGCTCAACGGGCTGACACAAGCTTGATGTCTCAATAATCCCTTTGGCGTAAAGATAATCAAAGGTTTCTTCACTGGCATGAGAACCTGTCGTCGCAGCAAATGGAAAAATTGGGCAGGCGTTGTGGGATTGGTCACTTGAATGTTGTGATCGCCCGCCAGTGTCAAGAAACGCTCGATTCTTCCAGAAGAGTGCTCTGGCCCTTGCCCTTCATAGCCGTGCGGCAATAGCAGCGTGATCGCCGATTTTTGCCCCCACTTCTGCTCTGTTGTCGCGATGTATTGATCGATCACCACTTGTGCGCCATTGCTAAAATCGCCAAATTGCGCTTCCCACAACACGAGCGCTTGCAAATTCGCAGCGCTATACCCAAACTCAAATCCGAGCACGGCAAATTCTGAAAGGGGCGAATTGTAAATATCAAAACGCCCTTGCCCTGCTTTCAGATGTTGCAGGGGGACATACTCTTCCTCTTTAACTTGGTCCATCAAGACCGCATGACGGTGGCTAAAGGTACCACGGCACGAATCTTGACCAGACAAGCGCACGTGCGTCCCATTCCAAAGAAGTGAGCCGTAGGCCAACAATTCAGCAGTTCCCCAATCGAGCGGGCGCGCTTCAGGATCATCCCTCAACATCGCCAGCCTTTCTTTATTCAATACGACCAGCTTTAGATGAACGGCCAAGTCGGGAGGAAAATAGCACAGCTTTTGCCCTATCTCGCGCAGGATAGAAAGGGGCACGCCTGTTTGGATTTGTGGGTGTAATCCTTCCATCTTATTGCGCATTTGATCGATTTCAGCTGCTTCAGAGTCTGGCTTTTTGCCGATGGGCTTTGCTTTCTGAGAGGCTTGTAGCTCCTCTTTAAACTCTGCCTCCAAAGTTTCGGCCAACTGCTTTTCAACGACATTGTGATTGATCAGGAAATCGCGATACAGATCGCGGATTGGCTGCTTTTTCTTGATCGTTTGATACACATGCGGCTGCGTATATGCCGGCTCATCGCTTTCGTTGTGCCCATATTTCCGGTAACCGACGAGGTCAATAAATACATCGCAATGGAACTTGTGCCTCATCTCGGAGGCTAAATGGGAAATGTAGACACACCCTTCTGGATCTTCTGCGTTGACGTGAAAAACAGGTGCGCCAAATATCGCGGCAATGTCGGTGCAATACCGCGTCGAACGCCCGTCGCGTGGCAACGTCGTAAAGCCAATTTGATTATTGATCACAAAATGGATCGTTCCCCCTGTGGAATACCCGTTCAAGCGCGCCATCTGCATGGTTTCATAAACGACGCCTTGCCCTGAGATCGCTGCATCTCCATGGATGAGAATCGGAATGATGCGCTCTTGCTTAAGTTCATCGCCCACCATGATCTGTTTGGCACGCACCTGCCCCTCGACGACCGGGTCAACTGACTCTAAATGACTCGGATTTGGCGTCAACGTCAGCCTCACGGGATGGCCATGGACCGTTTTGACTTCAGAATAGAATCCCTTGTGGTATTTGACATCCCCACTTCCCTCGACAGCTGCCGGAATGTACCCCTCTTCAAACTCTGAGAAAATATCGCTATACGATTTATCGAAGATGTTGCAGAGCACGTTGAGCCGCCCGCGGTGCGCCATCCCAAAGACAAACTCGTCTGCCCCCAACTTAGCGGACGTATCGACCACAGCAGCGAGCATCGGGATCAACGTCTCGCTTCCCTCTAAAGAAAACCGCTTTTGGCCAACGTATTTTGTGTGAAGAAACGACTCAAAAATCTCCGACCGGTTCAAATGGTTTAAAATATCCCGCTTTTGCTCAATTGAAAAGTCAGTTCTGAACCGATTCGGTTCAATCTGCTCTTGCAGCCACTTTTCCAATTCAGGATTTTCAAGCCCCATGTATTCGACGCCAATCTTCCCGCAGTAAATGGCTTTTAAGGCATTGATGATCTCTAACAACGGCGCCTTATCCTCGGGGAGGAGACCACACGTGGGGAAGTACGCGGGTAAATCCTCTTTCGAAAAACCAGACCTCTCTATCGCAAGGTGAGAGACATCTGCAGAAGGTTCAGAAGCGAGGGGGTTCACAGAGGCAGAGAGATGCCCCCACCTGCGGTACGCTTCGATTAGATCGTGCACGCGCAATTCGTCGGGAGCTCCCCCAATCTCGACATGGGGATAATAAAGCACTGACTTCCCCTCCAGCTCGCTTGGGACAAGCTGCGGCTTTTCAGGCACCCTCAAGCCCGTCGTTGGCGCTTCAAGGCGATCGAATAAGTCTCTCCACTCGGCATTCACTGCAGCAGGATCTTTCTGGTAAAGGGCGTACTGCTCCTCGTAAAGCGCTGCATTGAGACAGCCTGTGTCGATCAGATCTTTCGACTCCATCATTCCTTAGTCCTCTTCTCCCTTCTATAGCTCAAAAAAACTTTACCGACGAGGTTTTTCCTTAGAGCCTTTCCCGCTGTGCCTCTTCGACGATCCTCTGAAATCTTTCTAGTCTCCTCGAAGAATTCACTGCGGGAAAGGCTCTTAGCATGGACTAGAGGGCGATTGTCCCCAGGAAAAATATATGAACTACAAGTTTTTGTTGACGGAGAAAATGTCCTCAAGCGTGATGATGCGGTCAAAGTATGCGGTGGCAAGTAAAGCGTCGGTTGCTCCACTTGCTGTGATTAATACTTTTTCTATAGTTTTTGACCCTACGTCCGTCAAAAGGCGCAATTTTCTTTCAAACTCTTCAACTATTTCAGTGCCGGTCTTGCTTTTGGTGTATTTGATCTCACAAATGGTGGTGACGTGGTCTGCCCGATCAAAAATAAGGTCGATCTGATATCCCTCTTCCTTTTTGATGGTTGTTCGATTGAAAAAAGCTCCACTTTTATAGCGAACAGCAGAAAATCCGATGATGTTGGCAATCATTTGGCTATGCTTTCGGCAAAACCGTTCGAAAGAAAGTCCTAACCATTTTTGATACGACTCGTTGTTCAGCGCATGCAGTGGGGCCTGACTGTAGTCGCCTTGTTGAATTCTGTCAGCTATGGGAGCAATAAATTTAAAATAGAACCTCAGATAACTGTCAGCAATGCAATACCTGACAAGACTGCTATTGCTATCCATTTGATAGGGAACGTAGCGGTCTATAAATCCACATAATTCCAGGTCTCTTAGGACATTTGTCAGGTTGCCTCCGCCACGTGTGTTGAGATGCTTTTCTATATCCTTTTTACTTGCGAATTTTACCTGGCTAAGGAAATCAACGATTTCCTGGTAATGCACGTTGGTTGCAAAACTGCTGATAAAAATGCGTTTTTTTTCGTTGCTGAAATAGCTGTCCTTCTTGAAACTTTCCTCGCAAATGCCGAGTCGGATGGAAGAGTGTTTTTTGACGCGTTTCAGGTATTCCGGTATGCCACCGACAGTAAGGTACGCATCCATGACCTCTCGGTACGATCGGTTTCCCAACATTGTCTCGGTCTCTTTTAGCGAAAATTCCCGCAAGTTTAATTCATAAATTGAACGGTTGTAGAGCGCTTTGGAATGAACCACTTGATTTTGCATGAATGACGGCGATGATCCACATAAAACGAGTAGTAGGTCGGGATTGCGCCTTAGCGTATTATCCCACACATACTTCAGGTCTGAGATCAGCTCATTTTTGTATTCGGCTAACCACTGTACTTCTTCTAGATAGAGGGTCCATTTCCCTACTGAAATTTTACTCGCAATAAAGTCGAACAATTCCAGCCACGTATTGAACTTCATGTTGGTAACGTATTTGTCATCGAAGGCTTTGGAAAGCTGATAAAGCACCCTGACCATTTGCGCCTTGGTATCGCCATCTTCCACGCCCTCAAGCTTGATTAGGTTCCGATCCTGCAAAACATGCTCGATCAATTCGGTTTTCCCGACGCGTCTGCGACCATAGACGACGAGAATTCCTGCTTCTCCAGTCTTGGTTGCGTCTGTAATGTATTTCATCTCATCCCGTCGCCCAACGAACGAAATGCTTTTTCCGAACTTCTCTTGTCTTATTTTGGACATTTTTGCCTCCATGGCCAGATACCTCCTAATTATATGAATATCTGGCCATAGAATGCAATATATTTATGGCCAGATATATGAAAAATATGTTCTTTCTGGCCATGAAAGAGGGTGAACTTGAAGGCCATATTCCAAAAACACGGGCCTCTTTAAAACATCATAGGCACTGTAAAATGCCTTCACCCTGAAACGGAACTTATCAATAAAGAGAGGCAGATCTGGACTGACCACAAAAGTACGAGCCTTTAAGGAAATTCCCCGTTCAGCTTGAATTTGCCATCCTTCAACAATTTATCTGGATAAATTCTATATTTTTTGTGAGAATGCTTGTCTTTGGAGATGACGATGGCAGCATATGTTTACAACAGAATGCAAGGCACAGTGAACCGTTTTGTTGATATATTGCCTAACACAATCCAAGTGAGCGTGAAAAAAAGTGACGCAAGTCAAGCAAAAGCTTCTCTGCAAGCCGCAACCCTTGCACTTATTGCCCATACCGCCCTCAAAAGCACTTATCTTCCCGAAATAGTTTCTTATCCAATTGCGACCGTTTCAATTGTATTGATCCTAAAAGCATTTTGCCACAATGTCTATTCCATCCTAAGCCAAAAGAAAACAACCCCTTACTCTTTAACCCTTTTTAAAGGGGGGCTCGCTGCCTTGACCTTAACGCAGTTATCTGGAAAAATCATCTCTCAAAAAGCCCCTTCCAATGCGGTCAGCTTTATTGCAGTGACGGCATTTTTTACTGCAGTTATCGTCGATAAAAAAAGAGATGAGACCATAGACACAATCTATGGTGGTCCGAGAAATTTACAGAAGGATTTTTTGCTGGCAGAGATATTGAAAGATGAGATTAAAGCTTTAGAACATAAACTTAGATTTTTTGATCGCTTTGTGATATCCAACCCCCAATTACTGCAATACGTTTTGGAGCACAATCGTAAACACCCCGGTGTTTTTAGAGAGAGAATCCATCCCCCCTTACCCAAACAACTATCGGAAAATGATGTGTTAGTCATCAAAAAATCTCGCATTGAGTTCGACTTGGAATCCCGTTTTCTCTATCTCCAACAGTTCCCTGAACTGAAAGCGGAGTTTGAGAACACTATTAGAAATTCTAAACATTTGCTAAAGGAGTTTTGAAATGAATTTGTCCTCTATAGGAAAAGGCGAATACCAGATGGATCTAACAGTTAAAGAAGGCGGGTGCATATACCCGACAGTTTTGCAGCGAGATCAGGAAGAAAATTTGAAGAAACTTTCTTTTGCGCTGCCAAGCAGCCTTGTGACTTGCGATTCGGATGCTCCGCTTTGCAACACAATCAAAAAGCTTGATAGTAACTTCATAGAAAAACAGAAGGAATATGTAGGGAATCTTGAAGATGCCAAGCAGAAGGATATTAGAGAAATCAAACGTTTAAACAGCGAAGGGGGATGGGCCACAGGACGGAACATCGCGCTTGGTGCGGTAGTGAGCGTTATTGTATTTGTTGCAATAAATATATTCTATTATTTATTCGTTATTTTAACTGACAGAAAAGGCATCAAGCCATCTTTGGGTAGCGAGAGTTTTGCTCCCCCTGTTGTTGTCACTCCAAATCCTCTTTCGCTGGTTGAAAAGTACCCTGAATTTGGTAGGCTTCAGGAATCAATCAATGCTATAACATTTCAACCTATACACAACCAGTTACAGCCATATCTTGATCAAATTGCGAAAGCCATCGAAAATGGAATTTCCTATGAAAAACCACTCGATAAACTTCAAAAAACGCTTCATAACTATACTTTTAACCGTAGCATGGTACCCATCCCAGGCATTGCAAATGCCTTTCTAATTGCCCGTCTATTTCCCACTCAAAATCTACTGACCGTTGTTCCTGCACTTGCTGCCCCAAATCCCGTGGCTGCAATGCCCCCTCTTGATACTCCTGTCCCAAAACCAACTTTGAATATTAGTTCTGGGACTGGGGCAACGGTTCTTGTTGGCACACTTGCTGGGGCTACAATAGGGATTGAGCATTTAAAAAATGATAACAATAAATTGGTCACTCTGAACAGGACTCAGTATCTTGTCGGGAATTTTTATGATAGTGAGATCGAAAGACAAAATCAAGCGATCGCCACGATTTTCGAAAGGTGCTGCACTCTTTTCCCACAAATTGTTAAAAGGAGCAACCTGATTTACTCAAGTCCTGAAATCACCGAACTCAGTCAATTATGTTCTCTCTACGATGTCCTTGACCGGATTCACAATCTCGTGAAAACGTCTCAAAACACCATTGTTAAGAAAATTAAGGAAGAGGCACAACCAGAGGAAACATTGAAAGGGTACCTTAAGACAAAATATGGATAGATTGTAGTTTTTTAAGGTCTTCTTCAAGTTTTTTAAGCTCTTGAAGAAGGCCTTGTCCATTCCCAAGAGTTCGGTTAAAATCCCAAGCGCTCACAACTAGATCTGAAGGGGGCGGGGTCCCTTTCTGAAGGAAATCTGGATTGTTTAAGGGTAGTAGGGAGAAATGGCGCATCATTTCGCGCTGCAAATCTTCCTTGCTCGCTCCTAACTGAAGCCGGCATAAGGCTTGTAATTCATGATAACTCCTGCGGTATTCTCGATACACGTCCGTCTCAAGAAGCTGGTTTGTCCTTCCCATAACTGCTGCTTCAACAGCAAAGAACCCCTTTTCGTCAATGTTGAATTTAACCTTACTCGCAAAAGCGTTATAGGGCTCGATCACGCAAGACTGTTTAAAGTCATCTGCCGTTTGCAATATCGTTCCGTTATTGTCCTCTGAGTTGTAAAAACATCCCATCTTTCCACCTTCTTCCCTTGAATGGAAAAAGGGGTAGAGTCCAATAAATTTTCTCTCCACGACAAACAACTTACCTGTTTCTCCTTCTTTTGTCCCTTTGCCAGGAAGCCCAAGCCCATACTTTCCGCAGTGCATGGCCTGAATGAGAAACTCCGATTCGTTCTTAAAAGCATTTACACTTTTGGAATCAAAAGAAGCAACGACTGCCTCGACATATTGTCTTGGGTTTCCTTTGTTCAAAGTCACTTTCCATTGCAGTATCAGCTCTACATTCTCATTTGAAGGCTGAAAGTCGTATGAAGAGAGTGTAAGAGTTCCCACATTAAGATAGGCAAGCTTTGTCCGAATATGTGCAAGTTCTCTTTCCAACGCTTCAATATAATGCCTTGGAAAGATCAAGGGAATCAGCTTACCGGATGATGATGGGAGAACAATCTCTTTAGTTTTTTTAAGTTCTTTAACATATGTGCCATGCATCTCCTTTACTTTTTGATCGTAAAGTGTCACAATATTTTTATCGCCCCAATACCCCCTTACAAATTTTGCTGACCCTTCCAGTTGTAGGGAAGCAAACTTGTCAACCTCGCACTTTAAACCTGCAACTGAATCTAGCGGATCTGAATTGTCATGAGGAGACAAACTTCGAACATAGGTGCGAAGCTTCTCAAGACGGTCGATGGCTCTTTCTAATGCCCTAAGGGAAAAATTGGATAACTGGTACAATGTGCAAAGCTCTTTTTGTGCATTCGTTAAGAAGAAATCTATATCCCTCCTCTCGCATCCCCCTTTCTCACTTAACTGTACAGCTCTTGCAACGATTGCTTTGAAGAGACTTAAATTGGGAGGCAAACTGTTTTGTTCAGAAACAGTCTGATAAAGATACCCCGTATAAATAGAGGGATTTTCCACCAGAAAGCGCGTTGCCTCCCCAAAGGTTTTCAGTTGACTTACACCGTTGACCTCTTTCTTCTTTGATTGCCCAAGAAAGATGTCGAGATTCTCGAGTCTTCCCGCATGCTCAATTTTGAAAATCAAATCGGTAATGCTGATCTCATATTGATGATCTTGACCCGTATCAATTCGATCTAAAATGACAGATTGTTCCTTTTTGATTTCCGTGATTACATTATTTGCGCTGTCTTGGATCTCATGTGACAAGTTGTTACAGTGATTGGATAGAGCCCGAAGTTGATTTTGGAAAAGATCTTTTTGAACCCTCACGATATCCTCACCCAGTTTGGCAAGGGCCTCTTTCATCGGGTCCTTTTCCGGATTGTTCATTGTGTGAAGGGTATACATAATGGATGTCATTGCTGCAAGACCGGATGAGATAGGAATAATCAGCTGGGGAACAATAAGGTTCCAGGGGATGTCCCTCTCACCCTTTGTACTTACAACTCGTGCAAAATTCTTAAGGGTCAAGATTTCGTTGCCAAGGACATTGAGGTCGTTTCCAATTTTTATTGCGATCCCCGCCTTATTTAAGACTAATCCAAAGGAGGATTCTCTTATCTCAGCAAAAGCCTGGAGATTGTTGATTAGAGGCACAAGGCAATTTAAAACTTGTTGCCGTTCGTAAAAGCCCTCTTTTATTGAATCACTGAGGAGTTTAAATACTTCCCTAAACTCCTGATTACTTCTCAGCGTTTTCTCATCGGGAAGACTTCCCTCCAACTCTTGAAGTATTTCCCTTTTAATCTTTGAAATAGGAGATACATACTCAGCAAGTTCTCGTTCTAGGGAGTTTCGACTGATCGTTACATCCAAGCTTTCTAAAGTAGTCTGACCGTCTTTGATCCTGCGCTTGCTTTCTTCAATCTTGGCTTCAAGCACACAGATGTCCCGTTCTCTCTCGGTATAATACTTTCCATTTTTCAGTTTAGCTTTATCCTCTTCTAGTTTTTTTAAATTTTGGTCCTCTTTTTCGAGCTCGTTTTTTTTCTCCTTCTTCTGCTCAGCATAACCGTTTGAGAGGTCCGTGAGAAGATTCACATAAACAACGGGGTCGAGATGCTGACGGATGCTTATGAGATGCTCCTGTTCTTCCTTTTCGGATGCTAATAGGGCAGACATTTTGATAACCGTTTGACTGTCCAAGACACCAATTAACCGTTTTCCCTCTTCACTTCTGTTAAGTGATTCTGTGTAGCGCTTCATGCGTCGACTACGTTTTGCATCAATGTGGGCACTTGCGGAGCCAGCTGCCTGAGAGAGCACAGATAATCCGGGAAGGTCGGAACAAAGTGATGCAGCGGCCTGGATGATCGAAAAGACTTTAGCCTTCTGTTCGAGTTCTTTGAGTTTTCTGTCGTAAAAGTTAGCAAGGTTACGCGAAAGATTGGTCAGGCGTTCGTCTAGACCAGTATAAGTACTATGAGCCGCACGGCAATCTTTGAGTTCTTTTTGCAAGTCACTTACATTTTTTGAGACGCTGTCAGATAAATGATGGACTTGTCTTGCTCTCTCTGCCAGTGTATCCGTTACCCCATCACCGCAAAACCGCTGGAAAACCTGGGTTGCATTATGGTGAACAAACGTATCGAGGTTATATTTCATGCCAAAATCATCACATACGTATTCAAAGCCTTCCCGAAGTCTTCGCCTCTCCGCCTGATAACGCTGATCTCTTTCGTCGATAGCATGGTAAGCAGTTACCATTTGAACAAGTCCTGCTGTGAGTTTTTTTGCAAGATCGGAAGCCCGCGTGTCTTTCTTGGATGAAGCCTCCCCTTGACCATTTATTGTCGGGGTCATCTCGGTAGGCAGCTTGAGCTCATTCTGAGCAATTTCGGTGGATCCATTTGGTCCAAGAACTTCATCAGGCCGTGGAGGCAAAACTGTATTCGCTTCCTGAACAGGCTGATATGTTTTTTCTAACTCTTCATGCTCCCCATTTCCCCTCACAATCTTCGAAAGCGCAGCAAGCTCGTCGGCTGCTCTTTTTTCCACTGCATCTCTAGCTCGCTTATCGAGGTGTAAACCCAGTAAATATGGGAGATCCTTTGCGGGAATGCCATCCGGGTATGCATGTAAAAGCTCTTCAGCTGTGATCGGACGGTAAGGGTTCTCATATTTATTAATGCCAAATGCATATGATCCAATAAGACCTGCGGGATACGGCAGCAGTTTTTCCATATGGTATTCGACACCTCTGACTACTGTAGCAATTCGAGATAACTTATTGTCTATTTTTTCTTGAGCTACTAATTGTTTTTCTTTCATTTCCAGTGCAATTTTTGCATCATCTGGATTGAGGTCGCAGATTTGGCCTATCTTATGTGCTATATAAAGACACCTCAAATGTTCTGGATTTTGAAAATCTATCCTGAATCCGGAGCGATCTTGGACAACGGTGACGTTTTTAGAAGAAAGGTGCTCTGCAGCTAAGGCAACCGTTCTATATTCAAAGCCAAAGCGGAGAGCGTCTTCTATTTCATAACGATCATTACAATCCTTCATCTGCTGAACTTCGATCCACCGTCTTTCAGCATCCTTACATCTAACGACAAATTTAGGATCCATACACGCCATAAAAAGCTCCTTAAATACAATTTACATTTTCTGAGCTATGGGGTATAAACTTGTTGCAGACTTTTCAGCAAGATAATTTGAAATGGGATTTTTGAAATGTTAAGGGTTCAGAGTGACGGTATAGATTTTCAGACCGAGTCCTATTTCATGAAATTAGAAGAAAAATCACCTCTAAAAATTGCGAGAATTCGAGAGGGGGATGCAATCTGTGACTCTCTAATTCGTCAAAATAATATCTTCACGATAGCGATGCAGAATTATAAAGAAGCGTATTTAATTTCATTATCCAAAGATAGAGAGGAAATAACAAAATTGAAAAGCCAGTGGCAATGGCAATGGAAGCCATGGGTTTATGCATATAAGGGTTTTTGGACGGGTGTACTTAACCAATGGGTTAAAAATTATAGTCCTTATTGCAATGGTGGAGCAAGCATCCCGTATTCCCTGATCTTCCCCCGCACGTGGCAGGTTGTTGAGAGGGTTATGAAACAATGTACGCCTTACCCGGAAATAGCACCATGTATGTGTGATACACTATTATCAATGGCTAGCGCACGATATGGATTTCCGTTTGCAGCTATAATCGGAGTTTTAGAAGGGGCGGCATCTGGAGTGGAGGAAAAAGAGCGCGAAGCATTAATTTGCGGGAGTAAAAACAAAAGAGAATTTTTTTCTTTTTTTGAAAACGAAGAAACCAAGCGAATAGAACAGTTGTCTCAGACTATTTTTAACAGGCTCACCGTTCTTTTTTTAGATAGGAAAACGAATCAGGAAATTATAGAGATAAGTCAACTGTACTCAGTGTTCGATGGTTTAGCCACTGAGTTCGATGGTTTAGCCACTGATAAAAAGCTTTTTGTTAAAGAAGATGGCACGCTAGTGATGAAAACCGTAAAGGATCCGGAAGATCTTCCCTTCCGAGAGTATCTCGAAAGCCTTTCTTCTCTCATTGAGTAAAGTTTATTTCTCTAATATTGGTTGCTTGGAAAAAATCTTCGGAAGACATAAGCTCAATGCCACTATGTACCACCTATTTTTGTTTTTCTGTGCACTCTTGACTGGCTGTTCGTCTGAAGCGCCACAACCAGATGATAATCAAGTTGATATGATCAATGGGCGCGGCCACAGCAAAATTGCAATCTACCAGATCACCGTGCCGCGGGCGTGGGTGCGGCGCGATCCTTTGCCAGGAGATCCGATCGAAGACACGACGCAAGCGCTTTGCGAATTCATCATCAACGATCCGGAAGGGATCATCCGGATTGCCGTGCACAATTTCCCAACCGATGTGGCAGAAACGCGCATTCCCCCCGCCGCGCAAGTGGCACGTTGGAAGCAGCAGCTCGGGAGCTATAAACCAGGAGAGCGGGTGGAGGGCCCGATCGCATTTGGCGGATATGGCGGCTTACAGTTTTTCGGCACGGGGAAAAAAGATGAACAGGAATTTCGCGTCATCGCTATGGCGTTACAACTTGGAAATGACCACTTTAAGAACTTGAGCGTTCCAGAAACCTCAACCAAAACTCTCCGCTATAGGCAAATGAGAGGCGATGTGACGCTCAAAGCACAAGGCCCCTTGTCAGCGATGGAGAAACAACGGGAAGCCATTTTAAAGGCGTTCCTCTCATTTGGATTAATTGACGAAATCCCCTCACGCCGATGAAATACCTGCTGCGCCTTTACCATTTTTTAGGAAGCGTCTCGTTTGCGATTTTCTTGATCACCGCAACAGCGCTTTTCGTCATCCTGGGAACTTTCATTGAAGCGTTGACGCAATCCCACTTAAATGCGAGTGCGTTTACCTACGGCACTTCTGGGTTCTTGCTCCTACTTTTCGGTTTCTTTCTCAATATTTTGATCTCCGCTTTGCGGCGCTGGCCGTATAGAAAAAGGCACATCCCCTTTTTAATCACTCACCTGGGACTTTTGATGATCTTAGCGGGAGTGATGGTAAAAGCCATTTTTGGTGTCCAAGGAACCCTCCTCGTTACGGAAGGAAGCGGTTCTCACGACCTCTTCATCAACAACACCGAAGCGTTGCGACTAGAACAAAAGGGGAGTGGGGCCGTCGCTTTTGTTCCACTCCGTTACACGTCTCCAGAGATCTCCTTCCAATTGATCAAGCGTGTAGAGCACAGCCAAGAAAGGCTGATCCCTTGGTTTTTCGGAAACCGCGCCATCATCCGGGGAGTTGATCCCCTTCCGATCTATCTAGTCGATGAAGCACACCCGATTGAAAAAATCCCCCCCAGCGGACAGATTCGCTTTTTTCCTGAGAATCCCATCTATTCCCATGTGTACGCTTTAACAACGCGCGAACTCGACAACACCCTCCACACCCTTTACAGCCAAGAAGCTTCTATTCGGATCACAGATACCGTTTCACAAAAGGATTTAGGAAAATTCCCGCTGAAAGAGTTGCTCCAAGGCTCTGTTGCGACACACCTCTCCAATGGAACGCGCGTTGCCCTGAGCGCAGATCTCAACTTAGAACATCACGCACCCGCTCTACGCGTTTCTCTCCACACCACCGATCGGGAAAGCCTTCTCAACATCCCCTTGAATGGTCCTCAAGCGTTGTTAAATCTCAATGAAACCACGCCCTACCTGGGATCATTGCCTATCACTGTAGACATCGAGATGAACCCTTTTCTGGCCCTTATTGAGGATCTTACAGAAGCGCGGACATGTGTACTTGCCGTCGATCCCCATGGTGCCGTTTGGCAATCAATCGATGGAGCCGGAGCGATCGACCAGGTCTTGTCCTACGATGAAGGGTTTGCAGGGTATTCGATTCAAAAAACCATTCCCTGGAAAGCAGAAACGGTGGGGAGGCAAGAAAAGGAAGCTGCGCTGCATCAATCTCTTGCTGCCCATGTGGAACAGATGCCCATGCTCATCGAGCCGCTCCAAGAATTTCAAGCCGCCTGCCTCGAATCACAAGCCCCGTTTGGATCCTCTTTTGTGGCGTTTCTCGCCGAATGGAATCGCCTCAACACATGGCTCTATCCCTCTACAGCCCCATTGCCAAAGACTATCCAACCCATCTTCGAATCTCTTGCCGCGCAGTGGTCTGACACAAAGCGGGAAATCGCCTTTCTTTCAAACCTCCTCTTTGCATTTTACGACCCTCAGTTACAAAAAGGGATCGATCCACTCGTGATGTTGACAAAGGAACGGTGGCCTCTCACCCATTCGATCAAAAGCACCTTGGCGGAAAACCCGAAAACAGAAGAACACCCACAGCAAACGCTCACTCTTCTCACACAACAAATCATCGAAGCGGCCCAACAAGCACCGTTAAACGACTCGTTTACGCTTGCAGAGGCCGCAACAGGCTTTTCAGCCCTATTGCGCGCACATGGGTTTGCTTTTTCGAAAGTGTTATTGGCTTCAACTGAAGAGAAAATCGGAAATCCCTTGATTTTGGAAACCCCTCTTAAAAAAAGCTATTTAGAGAAACCTCCTCTCGTCAAACTCGAAGATAACGTTCCTGCCATTACCCTTCTTGTCAAAACTCCACAAGGAAAGGAAACGCTCCACCTCACCTTCGACAAAAAGGGAGCTGGCCTCTGCTGGCCCTGTGGACAGGGAAATTATCTGATCCGCTACCAACCCCAAGTCGTCGCAATTCCGTACCATTTGAGGCTCCGTCAAGCCCGACAAATCAACTATCCCGATTCCACACAACCTTACAGTTACGAAGCAGATCTCCTCATCCAAGACTTGCGCACCGGAGCAGTTGTCGAAAAAACGATCAGTATGAATCATGTCCACGAGACAGATGATCATTACCGTTTTTATTTAAGTGCGATCTACCCGCCAGGCGAAGGGGTCGTGAAAACGGTGCAGATCGTCGCCAACCAAGACCCAGCAAAATACTGGCTAACATATCCTGGAGCACTCATTTTGAGCATTGGGATTATTTCTTTATTTGTGATGAAGTACCGGGAAGGAAAAAACAAATGAACGTTTGGATCAAGTTAAAGATTTTTTTTCTCTTTATTACTTTCCACGTCTGTGCAACGACCACTCCCTATGAAGCCACAAAAGACCTCCCGATCCTCTACCAAGGACGTTTTCGCTCGTTAGACGCAGCAGCGCAACAATGGCTCTACGAACTATCTCACAAGCGCACCTTCCAGGAACAATCCGCCTTGCAAATCGCGTGGGATATTGCACTCAATGGATCTCAACGCTGGACAAACGTCCCTCTGCTTTGGATCCACTATGCCCACACAAAAGCAACTTTAGGCCTAGACCAAAAACGGGACCGTTTTAGTTACGATGAGCTGACACAGGCGCTTGAAGCACGCGGCACGGACCAAACAAACGATCCTGAAATTGGAGCCTTGGTCAAACGCCTCAACGCTCTTATCACTGGCTTGCCGATGCTCATGCTCCCCTCCAAACTCCATCCAGGCGATTGGTTACCTCTTCATCTCTTAAATGGAGAAAATCTCACCCCTTTTTCCGATGCAGATTACCGTTCCCTCGCTTCTGCTTACCACTCGCTTGCACAAACAACAGACTTAAGCGCTGCAGCAACAGCGTTTGCTGAGAGTTATCAGAAAGCGTACCAGACGATCGAAAACACCCCTTATCGTAAGGCAACTAGCAAAACGCTCCTATACCCTTCTGCCAATCGCCTTGCCCTTGAAACAACCTACTACCGCTCACCTCTCATTGAAATTGCGATCGCCTTTTATGCGTTGGCTCTGCTGCTCTTTTTTTGGAACCGCACACTTGGATGGGGATTTTTGTTGATCGGATTCGCCATTCACACCCTCATCTTAGGTGCCCGCACGTATATTCTTGGACGCCCACCGGTCTCCAATATGTTTGAAACTGTGATCTACGTCCCTTGGATCGCGATCACCCTATCGATAGCCGTCTCATGGAGGCTAAAGACGCGCGCTGTTGCCCTTGCAGGGTGCGTGGGAGCGATCCTCCTCCTTATCCTCCTCAAATTATCCGACCTCGATGCCAAAATGGAAAATGTACAAGCCGTTCTCGACTCCCAATTTTGGCTCATTATCCATGTGCTTATGGTGGTGGGAAGCTATGGCGCCTTTTTAATCAGCGGCCTCTTAGCCCATTTCTATTTGATCCAATCGCTTGTGACCCGTTCTGAACCGCACACTTTAAGCCGAGCGATTCTCACCACCCTTTTTGTAGGAGTCGGACTCTTGATCCCCGGCACCCTTCTAGGGGGAGTGTGGGCTGCCGAAAGCTGGGGGCGCTTTTGGGACTGGGACCCCAAAGAATCGTGGGCCTTTATCTCCGCGTGCGTCTATGTTGTGGTCATTCATGCCTATGTATTTAAAAAAATAAGTGCGTTTGGATTGGCCGTTGGAGCTATCCTGGGGCTGATCGCGATCAGTTTTACCTGGTATGGAGTCAACTATGTACTTGGCACGGGGCTGCATAGTTATGGTTTTAGCCAAGGGACCACCCTCTATTACTACGCCTATCTTGGAACCGAACTCCTGTTCCTTTTGATCCTTTTCGCCTTGAAGAGAATTCGCCCCGTCACATATGATGACGTCAAATTTAAATAGCGGGTATTTTTCGCATGAGACACATTAAGAGTGAAAGACTTAAGAAGCTTGAGACCGAACTCAACGATCTGGAGCAATGGTTAAAACTCGGCCTCGTTCCCAAAAAAGATATCGCCAAACACAAAGAAGAAATCTTAACCGTCAAAGCCAAGATTGAAGAAGAGAAAGAGCGCCTTCAATTCCTCAAAGAAAGCGGCGAAGGGGAAGAGTACGTCACTCCAAAACGTCAAACAACGCGCGCTGGCTATACGGAGATGCCCACCATTCCCGATATCGACATGGCTGAAACTGCAACCGGGTTGACCGATGCTGGTTTCGACATGGAGTCTGAAACAGGGGAAAGCGAAAGCTCGATCATCGAAGAGAAAGAAGAAGGCGATGAAGACCGCGACAAAGAAGAGGAAGAAGAAGATCGCGATAAAGAAGAGGAAGAGGAGTCGTTTTTCAGCAACAAAAACCGCTGGCGCCGCGGAGGGATTATTGATCCAGACGCCAATGACTGGTAATTCGCGGCCCGAAATCAGCCTTTATTTCCATGTTCCCTTTTGCACAAAGAAGTGCGACTATTGCCACTTTTACGTCCTGCCGAATAAACCAGAACTTCATACTCTCTTAGCAGAAGGGTTCGACAAAGAGATCGCACTACGCAGCCAAGAGCTGGCCGACAAGCAGGTCGTCTCTCTCTATTTCGGAGGAGGTACCCCGTCGTTGTTTGGTCCAAAGGCCATTGCTCGCGTGATTGATCAAGTTGCCAAGTACACGCCCCTTGCAAAAGAAACGATTGAAATCACCCTGGAAGCAAATCCTGAACAGATCTCCCAATCACTCATGCAAGAATACGCGGCAGTTGGAATCAACCGCATCAGCCTAGGCGTCCAATCGCTCGATGAAGCTCTCTTAAAAAAACTAAGCCGCACACATGGAGTTCAGGAGGCTTTGCAAGCGATCGAGAGAACGGTTCAAAGCGGGATTTCGAATATTTCCATCGATCTGATGTACGATATTCCAGGACAAACTTTAGAAACTTGGGAGCAAACGCTCAAACGCGTTGAAACACTGCCTATCACTCATCTGTCCCTGTACAATCTAACCATCGAACCGCACACCGTCTTTTTCAAGTATCGCGAATCGCTAGCAAAAGAACTCCCCGATCAAAATACGAGCCTTGCCATGTACCTCACGGCGATCCAAATGCTCTCCCAGCACGGCCTATCGCAATACGAAATCTCTGCCTTTGCAAGAGCAGGTTTACACTCCCGTCACAACATCGGCTACTGGACAGGACGCCCCTTCCTGGGATTTGGCCCCTCAGCCTTTAGCTACTGGGAAGGGGTGCGCTTCCGCAATATCGCCCATATCCACAAATACATCCAGAAACTACGCGAAGGAACCTTCCCGATCGATTTCAGCGAACAACTCGAACCCGATAAAATGCAACGCGAGTTATTAGCAATCGGCCTTAGAGTGCTCGAAGGCGTGGAGCTTAGCGCTTTCAGCGAACTTGAACCCACAATCAAAGAATTAGAAACTCACAAGCTCGTTGAGCGAGCAGGAAGCAAACTGAGGTTAACACCCCGGGGAGTTTTGGTTTACGACTCAGTCGCATCAGAGATTGTATGAGCCAAAAAGAAAAATCGCCACCCGATCTTCCAGCTTAGGGACCGGCGCTTTTTTCCAAAGAGCAACAGGTTGTGAGAGGATCCCCTGCGTGGGCAGGGTGAGATCCCAAGCTACGCACAGGTGAGTGGAATCTGATAATGTGCTTAAGAGCGATTCGAGAAGGGGTTGGTTGCGGAAGGGCGTTTCGATAAAAATCATCGTGGCTTTTTCTTCCTGAGAGCGCTTCTCCAAGCGGCGGATCTCATTTTCTCTTTCCCGCTGCTCTCTTTCTAAGTAGCCGAGGAAGTGGAAACACTGTCCTGAGAGCCCTGACAACATGAGAGCCAGCAAAATCGACGAAGGACCAACAAATGCCTGCACCAAAATGCCGCACTGGCGGGCTCTGCGAACGAGTTTAGATCCGGGATCTGCAATACAAGGCAATCCTGCATCAGATACCAATCCCCATCTTTCCCCTTTTCGGACCGGCTCTAAAAGGAAATCGATATCACCGTCAGGGGTATTGCGATTGAAAACTGCGATCGGAATATCGTGCGAGGCTTTTTTTGTTTGAAAGCGCGATAGATACCGGCGCCCCTCTGTAGGGTTCTCGGCAATCAAGCCATCCAAAGAGGCCACGGCTGTATCGACGCTGCTGGGAAGGTATAACGCGTGATGTTTTACGTCCCCCAAAAGATTGGGGAGCAAGAGAAGGGCAGGCTTAGGCGAGTGTTCTTTCTGAGTCATGTTGTGAGTTTTACCATTAAGACATCTAAAATGAATTCAGGATCCAACGCACTATTTTTGGCTTCCATTTCTGCCTCATCAATCGCAAGCAGCCCCTTGCGAAACCGATCCAACCCGTAGTGTTGCGCTTGTTTCATGTGGCGCTCGAGGATCGCCCCGCGCATATAAGGAAATTCGTGTGCAATCTCTGCAGCACCTCCACCCTGTTTCAACAAGGTACACACTTGAAATTCAGTTTGAAATTGGGAACGCAATTGCCTTAACAAGGCAATCAGGGGCGTCTCTTGATTGAGTTGAGAGCGTGCAATGCGTACAGCTGCGCTGCCCTCTCGGTTAAAGATCGCTTCTCCCAGTTGCCACGTATTTTCCTGATCGCTACACGAACAAATCGCCCCCACGTCGGCTTCTTGAATCGCTGTACCCTTCCCCACATAGCAGATCAATTTATTAAGTTCCTGCTCCAATAACATCTGATCCGTGCCCATCCGCTTCACCATCGCTGTTGCAGCTCGTGGAATGAGTTGCTTGCCTTGCGCATGCGCTTGATTCATCAACCATTCGATAACGCTTTTTTCCTTTTCCCAAGACTTTTCTTCGGGAAGATCCATCACGATCCCCTGCTTTTCGAGTTTTTTATAAAACGAAGAGCCACGGTGCAATCCAGAAGAGACGAGAACCAAGCATACGGATCGGTTTGGAGAGGTTAAGTATCCCTCAAGTGCAGTTGAAACAGCTTTATCCAATGCTTCTGCTGCTGAAACGACGACAAGCCGTTTGGCGGCCAAAAATCCGAGTGCATTGAGCTCCGCCATCAAAGTAGTTGCGCTCATGCGCTCCCCATCAAATGCTTGATAGGTTAAGTGGGAAGGGGGCTTGCCTTGTAAGACAAGGGAAGTGAGCTTTTCTAATCCTTGTTTGCGCCGATAAGGATCTTCGCTCATCAAGAGGTACACGTCGGCAAAATTGTGGGGAGAGGCAGCCTGAAGATGTTTTTCAAATGCACCTAAGGCGGTATATTTCATTTCTCAACCACTTTAAGACCGATCTCTTCAAGTCGCGCTGGTCGAATGGTTCCATCGGCAAACTCTGCGTAAATCTCCTTGGGCGGCAGCTCTTCACAGAGAGCGCAGACGCTTGGCTCGTGGACGATGATGAACTTCACAGCCTGCAACGACGCGAGCAATTGCACAAACGGATCCGCAGCCTCCAAATCTCTGATATGGAGAATCAGATCGATGTTTGGCTGAGATCCCAGCCGATGGATGGCAGCAAAAATGGAGGAGGTCATTCCCTGGGATCCCGACAAACTGAGCACATGATAGCTGCGATCGCTTAAAGCTGCTTTCAAGGCATACAGATGATCTTCGTCAAAAATCTTATTCGTGACATCAAACTCCAAGAGGCGCCGCGCTAAATCGGCCAGTGTGACACGTGCGCACCCAAACCGTTCAATCGCAATCCCCGCGGCGATATTGGAGAGTTGCGCTGCTTCGTCTAACGAGAGGCGATTGGCGACTGCATAGGTCAGCATCGCTAAAACGGTATCTCCTGCGCCTGTGACATCGCGCATTTCCCGCATGCGCACAGGAAAATCGGTGCGCTTGCCGTTGCGCTCAAATAGAGATAAGCCATGTTCCGAGCGGGTGACCATCAAAATCTGTGCGTTAGCCGCAGCTAAGATTTTCTTGGCTGCCTCATCAAGAGGAGTATCAGAGGGCTACCTGACGCCGAAAAAAAACCGGGTGATCTCCGATAACC
>Ga0207117_1008_pt1 | contig 64809 bp, 59 predicted proteins | sample Alteio_BWMinHeat_45_FD_153502 | JGI IMG/M metagenome (GOLD analysis project Ga0207117, IMG submission 153502) | Enriched cells from forest soil in Barre Woods Harvard Forest LTER site, Petersham, Massachusetts, United States -... | ecosystem: Environmental > Terrestrial > Soil > Temperate forest >...
GAGAGTGGGTAGAGTTGTGTCTCTTTGCGCATTTGGCCTGGAAGCGCGACGATCTCTTTAGGATCGGTAAGAGCCAAAAGGAGGCTGGCTGCCGCATATGTTTGAGGCAAAAAGCGGTGGTTGTGCTGTTCAAAACAGGTTTGGTAAAGATAGTTTTCAAATGGGAGCAGCTTGGAAGGGGAAGCTTGCCCGAAGCTGCGCTTCATTTTCATGTGCCTGCCGAGAATCTGGCTGCGCAAGTAGTTCTCAGGGGAGATGCGCTGAAATTTTGCCGGACTGACCTGGCTCATCATTTGCGCTTCGATGTCCCAATCGGCAATCAAGGACAACATGGTGTCGACATCGCCAGAAAGAGCAGCATGAAGCTGTTCTCTCTTGATAAAGGCGATTTCTGAAACGTTATGCCTGGCTTTGCTCTCTTCGATTTGGCGGGCTAGTTGCTCCCGGTCTGTATAGTGGGCTTGGGACGACTGGTGGAGGGCAAAAGCCCACCAACAGAGGATGAATAGTGCCGGAAGTCCGTATACTTTGACCGCTTGCATTTAATGCCTGCTGAAACTTTGTCATTATTCTTCTTTTTCATCTTCTGGCGCATCGGCAATCAGCGCTTCGGAGATGATTACAATGCCTGCTGTCGAGACGGCAAGGAGGAGGCAAAAAAAGGCGATGAGGCCGACAGCAGCAAGTGCTCCGCCGGTTAAAAGGGCAACGCACAAGAATAAGCGCCAGCGCACTTGTTCCACCTCAACTCCCAGGTTTCTAGCTTCCTCTTCCCCAAGAGCAAGCAGGTCGATTTCTCCGCGGTAGTGCCAACAACCCGAAAGTCCAATTAGCGTTAAGGGCAACTGCATATGGACATGCCGCCAGGAGCGATCGCATGTGGAACCCGCCTCCCATTCCGTCAACGATTGGATCAACATCCAATGGTCTCTGAGGGCGTACATCGTGGCTGCCTGGATCGAGATGAGAAGAGTTGAAACAGCAATGCCGGTTAAGATCAGCGTATTGAGCTCCATCGATCCATTGTTGCGGGAAAGTGAGTAGACGAAGAGCAGCGTGGCCAAAGAGCCGGTGAAGGCGGCCGCAGGGATCACAAAAGGGTATTGCTCATGGAGCCCGAGCACAAAGACGATGACGACGCACAAGCTACCTCCACAAGAGATTCCTAAGACATTGGGCGAGGCAAGTGCGTTGTTGAAGAGCGCTTGCATGACAGCTCCTGAGACAGCGAGCGAGGCTCCTGTGCACAAAATGACGACTAAACGGGGAAGTCTTTCGTCGAGAAGGGGATTCCACGCATCCGATATTCCTTGGAGTCTTTCAAGAGCGCTTGTCCACACTTGATTCCAGGGCGTGGCTCCATAAAGGAGAGTTCCAAGCGATGTCAGGATGAGTGCAAAGATGAGAAAAGGTTTTAAACTGGACGCAGCAGGCTTTATCATAGCAAACGGGCCAATGCTTCGATCAGGTCGTGATAGGCCAGGACAGAATATTGAGAAGGGGAGTGCTGGGTCGCTTCATCGAGAAAGATGATGTGGTCGTTTTTGACGGCGACAACATCGCACAAGCTTTTGTCGGTCTGAATTTCGTGTTGCAGAGCTTTCTTATTTTCCGTCACGATGATGATGCAATCAGGGTTAAGATGGAGGATTTGCTCTTTTGCAATGGGGACGACCCAGTTGGCCCCCGGCGCAGTTGCTGCTGCATATTGCAGGGTGATATCGAAGCGGGCAATTTTTTCGAGCAGCTGCCCCGTCAGCGAAGTGGGACTAGGGACGGAGTAATTTTGGAAATGGTTCAAGAAGAGTACTTTTGGAGCTCCTCCCCACTTCGCGATGAGTCGCTCGGACAACAAGCTCAATTGGTTGTCGATTGCATACATGGCAGCTTCTATAAATAAGGTGAGGAGTTCTGCTTTTTGGGGCTGTTCGACGATCGCACCGAGCGTCAAGAGCTCTCGGCTGATTTCTCCGATGGAATTGAGGTTGCCCATGGGATGGAGGAGGACCCCTTGATCTTTTAACGCTTGGATCTGTTGCTCCGCTTTTTTGAAGTGCACGCGCTCTCAATCGGCAACGTCTCTGCTATCCTCGGAGGCATCTTCTTCATCATCCTCCTGCGCCGTTCCCGCAGCAGCTACGTGGAGAAAGCAGCATGAACCTCGAAACGCACGCCCTTTCATTGGTCCGAGATGGTAAAATATTGTTAGCCGATATTTCCCTCGCCTTTTCTCAAGGGGAATTCAACGCCATCTTGGGACCCAATGGCTCTGGCAAATCTACCCTGTTGCGCTTGCTCGCGGGGATTTGGCTCCCCACTTCTGGTTCGATCACGTGGAAAGGCCTCTCACTAAAAAACCTGCCTCGCAAAGAACTCAGCCGCGCCATCACCCTCGTGCCGCAAAGCGCTCCCATTACATTTAACTATTTAGTCGAAGATGTCGTTGCCATGGGACGCTACTCGTACGAACCCCACTACTGGAACTCGATCGATTCTCCCCTCTTAGAAGAGGCGCTGCAAGCCGTCGATGCATGGCATTTGCGCCACCGCAAAATCAATGAACTCTCCTATGGGGAAAGACAGCGCGTCTACATTGCGCGCGCTTTGATGACTGAATCGCCCATCATGCTTCTCGATGAGCCCACAGCCGGTTTGGATATCCGTCACCAGATCGAAATCATGGCACTCCTCCAGCGGCTGATTGCTAAAGGAAAAATCGTGATCATGACCACGCACGACCTTGCCATCGCTGAGCGCTACAGCACGCAAGTCACCTTCCTCAAACAAGGACGCTGTCTTGGCTCGGGCCCGCTTGAAACCTTGATGACAGAAGAGACGATCGCCGATCTTTATGACATGGGAAAAGCCTCTCTTAAGGAGAATATCTGCTTCCGATGAGTGATACCATGACCGATCCTAAAACAACGCCGATGATGCTCCAATGGGAAGCCTGCAAAAAGGCCGCAGGAGACGCGCTTCTCCTCTTCCGCCTGGGCGATTTTTACGAAGCGTTTCACGACGATGCCATTCTAATCGCCCAAGAACTTGAACTCACCTTGACCAAACGGCAAGAGATCCCCATGTGTGGCGTTCCCCACTACACCTGTGAGATCTACATCGACAAGCTTGTGAGCAAAGGGTACCGCGTTGCTATTGCTGAACAAACAGAAGATCCCAAGCTGACAAAAGGAATTGTCAAAAGGGAAGTGGTTCGTGTCGTCACCCCGGGAACCTTGATCTCTTCCGCGCTGCTTTCAGAAAAATCCCACAACTTTATTGCCTCGCTTGCAAAGGTGGGCAAGTTGTACGGAATTGCTTTTCTCGATTTGACGACAGCTGCTTTTACCGTCACGGAATTGCACAACGAAAATGAGCTCCTCAACGAGCTGAGCAAAATGGAACCGACAGAGCTCATCATCGGCTCCAAATTTTACGAGAAAAATGGACGCCTAATCGCAGAAATCAAACAGAGCTTGCCCGTGGTAATCACCACGCACGACGAATGGCGCTTCGAACACAAAAGTGCCTTAGAGTTTCTTCTCAACCATTTCCGCACAAAATCGCTCGAAGGTTTTGGACTCCACTCAACACTGACTGGCATCAACGCTGCTGGAGCTCTCTTAAGCTATATCCAAGACAGCTTAAACCTCTCAATCTCCCACATCCGCGCGATTACCCCCTATTCAACTACCGCATTCATGCAAATCGACCGCGCGACTCAAAAACACCTTGAGATCACACAACCTCTTTATGCAGAAAACAAACAACACACTCTCCTTGCTCTTCTCGATCGCACAGAAACACCAATGGGCGGCCGCCTCCTAAAACAGTGGGTGTGTCAACCACTCATCGAGGTGTCGGCAATTGAACAACGACAAGATGCCATTGAAGAACTCCTTAGCGCTCCTGCGCGACAAGAAATCCTCAAGGAGGTACGAGATCTAGAGCGCCTGATGATGCGTGTGGTCTCGGGATATGCCTCTCCACGCGATCTTATCGCCCTCAAACGCTCTTTAGCGCCGCTTCACGAGATCAAATCATCTTTGCAGAATTTCCGCTCAAGACTCATCCAAGAGGCTGAATTGACGCTAGAGAGTTTTCCTGAACTCGTCGAACTGATCGAACGTGCCGTCAACGAAGATGCCCCAGCTAAAGTGAGCGACGGGGGCACGTTCAAAAGAGGGTATTCAGCTGAGCTCGACGAACTGTGCAGCTTAAGCCAAGACTCAAAAGAGTGGCTTGCACGCTACCAGATAGACCTCAAAGAAAAGACGCAGATCAAAACGCTCAAAGTCGGCTTCAACCGGATGTTTGGCTACTACGTCGAGGTCAGTAAGGGGCAAGCAGAAAAAATGCCCGACATCTTTATGAGAAGGCAAACATTAGTCAATGCCGAGCGATTTATCACCCCCGAGCTCAAAACATTTGAAAGTAAAATGATGCACGCTGAGGAACGGATCACAGCCATTGAAAGCGAGCTGTTCCACCACTTAAGGCAACAAATCGCCCTTTGGGAAGAACGCGTGCTCCGTTCTGCAAAAGTGGTCGCTTTCATTGATGTGCTTATAAGCCTAGCGGCCGTCGCGCGTGAAAATCACTACGTGCGCCCAATAGTCGACTCCAGCACAACGCTCGAAATTCTCGAGGGACGCCATCCCATCATCGAAAAAGCAACAGCAGCAGAGCGCTTTGTTCCGAATGACACTCTCCTAAACGATACAACGCATAAATTATTGCTCATCACCGGGCCCAACATGGCCGGGAAATCGACGTACTTGCGGCAAGTGGCGCTCATCGCCATTCTCGCTCACATCGGCTCCTTTGTCCCTGCAAAGGCCGCTAAAATTGGCATTGTCGATAAAGTCTTTTCCCGCATCGGGGCCAGCGACAACCTAGCCAGAGGGCAATCGACATTCATGGTCGAAATGACTGAAACCGCCAACATCCTTAACAATGCCACTTCTCGCTCGCTTGTGATTTTGGACGAAATTGGGCGGGGCACAAGCACCTACGATGGGATCTCGATTGCGTGGGCCGTTGCAGAGTACCTCCTGACGGCAGAAGAGCAAGCAGCTAAAACGCTTTTTGCAACGCACTACTGCGAGTTGACCAAGCTCGAAGAAAAGGTCCCAGGAGCTGTAAATTACCATATTGCGGTTCATGAAAGCGGTGACAACATCCTATTCTTGCGCAAGATAGTCCGTGGAGGCACAGACAAAAGCTACGGCATCCATGTCGGAAGGCTCGCCGGTCTTCCACACGAAGTGATTAACCGTGCACAGGAAATCCTCTTGCATCTCGAAGAGAATGCCAACCGAAAAAGCACATTTGAACCCACTGTTCCCCGCAAACCGCCCTCCAAAACAAAGCCCCATCAAACCGAGCAGTTTCAGCTCACTTTTTTCAATTAGCTAACCGGCTGAAGACAAGTCAGTTAACATAGCGTCAATAAATTATTTCAACTTTTTCATTGACAACACCTTTCCTGAAATGAGAGATAGGAAGTGTCCGGATAAAAAATTCTTGAAAGGAGGATCACATGGACAATAGAAAGCAGCAACAAAAAACACCAAATGCGCAACAAAAAGCACCACAAACACCAAACAGACCACAACAACCAATGCAACAACCAGGCAAAACTCCTGGCCAACAGCAACCACAAAAGAAGCCAGGCCAAAACTGGTAGTCTAGTCGAGCAGGTCCTCCGGGACCTGCTCCCACAATAACTGCAACAGAATCCATTGCTCCTGTAAAGATATAGCGCCCCTCCAGGGCTCATCTCTTGGGTGTATATCTAACCCAGGAGGTTTGTGCGGAGGCCCGAAGGGTCGGCATATCTCTATAGGCTCGTTTACGAATGGGTTAATTTAGTTGGAGGGAGGAGAGGCCACGAAGGCGTCGGCTACGCGCAGAGCCATCGACCAAAAGCAAGCTTGGGCGTATAAGCGCTCACCGGCTTCGATCTTAAGAGCCTTAACGGCCAGCATTGTCAGCTCGACAGGAAAATAGGCTGTTGCCAGGTAGCTCAACTTTTTGCCCACTGGATCGTTCAGATTAAAGAAAGGAACAATCCCCCTTCCTACAACAACGAAGGAACCCACAAACAATCCCGCAGCAGCCGGGTTCAGATACCCCGTGAGAAGCTTACCAAAGGCAAATTGAGAAATGGCTCTGTCCAGAGAGGAAACGCCTAAACACGCCGTTAATCCCAATACAGTAGCCGTCACAGGAACGCTAAATAGTTTTTCAATGTCACTAGAATTTTCATTAACTAAATAAGCATTAAAATCTGACAACATAATTACTCCTAAATTTAAGTAACCATAATATCATTTAATAATATTTATTGTCAACTCTGATTTTAACTTCTATATATGCGCCTGGAACTGTGCCTGCACGCGGAAGAAAGGAACTCGGACGATGTGATAGTCAAGATGCTTCGCCAAATTTGATAAAATGGAGGCAAACTTAATCGAATCAGCTAGAGAATCGGTGACGGGAATACTCAGGGTTTTTAGTACCAGATGAGTCAATGAGATAGTCATAGGCACTTCCCACAATGCCCTCATAAGAGGATATTTAGTTTCGTAATTGCTTTTCGTTTCCCCTAACGCTGAAGGCCCCATCAAACAGGAGACTGTCACCGAAGTGAAGGCAAAGACAGCTCCTCCGTTCGCGCCAAGCCCAGCGAGTCTATCGTATACCGACTGGACCCACGGTTGTGCTGTGACAACCCCTTTCAGCACCCTCTGTACAAGAGCAGTGCCAGCGGGAATTTCCGTTTGCGCTACCCTCAAAAGGGCTGGTCCAAAAAGGGCCATCGTCGCCAGCCGAATAGCAGAATTGTATTCAGTTGAACACCTTGCCCAAGATGCGGCAATATCGCTTGCCATATCCCGAAGCAAATCGTCTGGGTCATTATAGGAAAGACGGCTATGCCGCAACGCTCTTTTACTGTCTTCTGCACACATCCACTTTGCAGAGGATAGTCCAACCACTAAGGCGATTACGCCTGCCGCCGTCTCAATGTGGGAATTGGAGACGCCACCTAAAATCTTCTGAAAAGGGCCTTCAACTTTCAAAACAGAGACAAAGTGCACGACTGAATGAGCTGCAAAACCCGATACAATTCCGTGCAGAACGGAATTCCAAACAACAGTTGGAGTGATTTTTCCTTCTGGGGCTAAATATTCGTCAATCTGGTCTCTCACACTTAACAGCCCACGAATAATCGGATTTGACATAGACTTAACTCCCCTTATCAATTAAGTTTAGAAACCCGCTACGAACCCAATGTCGATCTGGAGCCGAGGCCAATCAACTGTGGGTAAATCTAAATGATCTGCAACGCTTGCTAATATCGCGGCAAATTTGATTGCCTCTTTTAGTGAGTCACTTGCGGGGATATTCAATGTTTTTAGGACTAGGTGGGTTAAGGAAATAGTCATCGGCACTTCCCATAAAGCTCGTTGGAGGGGATAATGGACTATATAGTTCGTCGCCTCACTTGATATGTGTCTCCCACGTTCTGCTTGCACGGCATGAGGACCCAGAATTTGCGTGACTGTTACTGATGCCAGCGTGAAGACGGCAATCGGAGCTGCTGCGGTTCCTGCAAGTCTATCAAAAATATTCTGCATCCTTGGGAACGATGTTGCAATCCCTTTAAAGATGCGTTGCGGAATTGAACCTGCTGGAAGTTCAGCATAAACTGCCTTTAAAAGCGATGGTCCAAAGATCGCGAGGGTAGCCAACCGTACAGCGGAAGAGTAGGACTGGTCGAATTTATTCCAAGTAGCTGCAATGCTGTTTCGGATATCCCGAAAGAGGTTATCCCGGCTGACGTTGCTTTCATCTGAGTTAATCCACGCCCTGTAAACCTCAGTAATATATTTCCCTTTTGCGGAATAAAGTCCTGCGGCTAGACCTACAACAAGTCCCGCTTGCTCAAGATACGTTTGGGATAAGCTGCCCAAGACTTGCTGTAAGGACTCAACGCTCTTGAGCCAAGTAACGACGTGAACGGTGGTTGAATAAACAGCAAAACCAGATACTGCCGCCTGCATACCCATGTTCCAAATGACTGTTTTCGTGACTATTCCATATTTCTCCGCTTTTTCGGCTAGGCTCATTTCCTTTGGCTTCTCTTCCCTTTTAATAGCACGAGCGTTTTCCCCTAGATCACTAATAAGCGCGAAATGTCCACGTCCTGCTCCATCCATTGCTCATTCTCCCTTAAAAATTTATGAATGACTCATCATACGGTTTTTTTTGCTTTTTTGTAAAGATAATCAGAAGCCCAGTCTCCTCCTCTCTGACAGGCTCTGGGAGCATCAGGGAGGAGGAGAGGAGATTCTTATTTCTGTGAAATGCCTGCGAACAAGGAATCGGCTAATGTCGCCATGATCGCCGTATATTTGATTGAATCGCGTAGCGAGTTGCTCACCGGCATGTTGAGCGCATTTAGCGTCAAATGCGTCATTGCCATGACCAAGGGAGCTTCCCACAAGACGCGTGCGAAGTCGTACTTTTGTTGGTAAGTCGTTTCCTTTGCGCTCCTTTCCTCATTCACGCTAAAGGGCCCAATCACCCGCGTCGCAACGCATGTTGAAAAAGTCAGAGCTGCAGCTGGAATCGCTCCTAGGCCGGAAATCGCATTCACTGCACTTTGCCCCCATGGACTGTTGGTCATGAGCGTTTTGAACAGGCGATTGAGCATAGGAACTTGGTTAATCTGCGGTTGAATCGCTTCGAAGAGCGCCGGGGCAAAAAAGGCAACCGCTGCACAACGCACTGCGGACTTGAGTTCCCCTTTTGCTTCGAGCCAGCGGACCTGGAACGATTTTGTTTCAACTGGGTCTTTGCCAGCAGCCTTTGCCGAAGCCGCCGCGCTTTCGTTGCAATAGGAGCGGTAGGCTGCGTACAGTCCTGCACTTACCCCAGCCAAAATGCTCGCAATTTCGACGTAGCGGGAATTTAAACCGGAAAAAGTCTTCGGGAAGATCTCTCCCAATTTTAATACATTCACAAGGCGCACGGTCTCACAAGCTGTATAACCAGTGACCAGTGCACGCGTGGCTGCTTTGGCTCCCAACTCACACGTTTGTTTATTCAATAGAGACGTAATTCCACTAAAGGTTATTCCGCTGTTACTACTCATAATTCACACCTCTTTTCATTGTTAAAAATATCATGTACATCCTTTAAAACCGTGGAAAAGAACCCAATAGATCGAAATGATCTGCTGCACTTGCCCCAATTGCTGTGCACCAAATTGCGCGGTGCAATGGCTCGGTCATCGGAATATTTAAGGACTTCAAAACCACATGCGTCATCGAGATCATCAATGGCGCTTCCCACAAGACGCGTGCAAAGTCATACTTGTTTTGATACGCAGTCTCTTCTTTATTTCTTGCTTCCACAAAAGTGAAAGGGGCGATTAGCCGGGTGACAGCAACCGCAGAAAACGCCAGAGCGGAACCTGAAACGGGTCCAAGACTTGCAATCGTATTCACGGCAGATTGCACCACTGGATGCGTTGAGACAATCCCTTTGAACACGCGGCTGACGAGCATTTTTTGGGGGCCTTCCGTTTGCAACAAATTCAAAAGCGTGGGGCCAACGTAGGCGACAGCCGCCCAGCTCACAGCTGTTAAGATGTCGTTCTTGAATTGCAACCAACGCACCTGCATCTTATCCACTGCTGGTGTGGCAGGGAAAAGAGAAGCTTGCACATCGGCAGTTGTCGTAGCTGGAGGAGTTGTTGCAGGAGCTGCGGGTGGTTGGCTTGAGGGTGCTGAACCCGATGCCCGGATGAAAGGACCAATGTTGGCCAGATCGGAGGCAGTGCCTGTCGCTGCGGCTGGAGCTGCGCTCGGTGCTGCTGCAGAAGGAGGTGGGGCGTCGCCTGCACCCACTCTACTGTGATCGATAATAATTACGGGATCTGCAGCTGAACCTCGCCTGTCAGTGATTATCTGACTTCTCATTCCAGCCGCAGGCCCTCCGTCTCCAGCAGGCGTTGGGAAGTCAAAATTACTAAGAGTGGCATTAGCATTTACCTGAGCGCCACTAGAATCTGCTGGCGCGCCGCTAGGACTAGAGCTCGAGTTGGCTGAAGTTAGGCCTGCCCCACTATCAGTACCACCAGCACTAGCGACAGCTAGAGCAGGATCAGCGGCTTGTGGAGGCAAAGGAGGTGAATGAGCTCCTGCCCCACCTTGGGGAACATTATTATTGTTGTTAGGTGGACTGATAGACGCGTCTGGAAGACGTTTTAAAGTATTTGTCGATCCTGGCGCAACAAAAGTTGAGCTGCTTGCGGGGTCTCCTCCTGCCTGTGTTGAAGCGCTTTTCCCGCTTGGAGCAGGCGTAGGGGCCGCTTCTCTGCAGAGGCTTCTATAGGCTGAATAAGAACCAAATCCGAGAGCAGTGATGACCGATGCCACCTCAACAAAGCGAGGCGCCACATTTGCAAAAAGATTCGGTAGAGGTCTGTCAAACCTCAAATTGGCGACAAAGTGGGTAGCCACAAAAGCCGTATAACTAGAGGCAGCTGTATGAGTGGCTGTGTTCCAGACCACTGAGGGGGTGATTTTCGCAAAGTCGGGGTATTGCCAGCCTGTCCCTTTAACTGGCGCAGGACCGCTTGATGAACTTAACATGTTTGATCTCCTTTCTTGAGTTGAAAAATAGAGTTTACTTGACAACTCCGTTTTTTCAAAAGAAAAATCGCACATGAAAGAATCGAGACTACCACCAAAGCGCTAAGCCTAGGTCAATTGCATATCCGCCCCAATTTTTCCAACGCTCACCAGAAACCTGTCCATAAAAAGCTGCGCCACCAGAGTTTCTAAAATATCTGAACTGAGTTTGTGCCATAGCTGCGAATAAACGCATTCTGCCGCAGCTTCGCAGCTAACATATCTAGCATCCCTCAGCAACTGTGTAGGGGGCATTCTTTCGCTGCTTATGCTGCAAGGCGCAAATTCACTTTTCACTCAAACATACCAACAGGAAAAAACGGCTTATGGGTAATTAGGATGCGCACACGGGCAAGAAACCAAATGAGCCTTTCCCGCTGTGAATTCTTCGAGGAGACTCGAAAGATTTTCGAGCGAGTTTACCCCATCCGACCCGAAACTCATATCGGTTTTGATATGGGTGAGGGGCGGTGGGGTAAAATCGCCGAAAAGATTTCAGAGGATCGTCGAAGAGGCACAGCGGGAAAGGCTCAAATAAATTGTTATTTCATTTAATGGCGAAAATCCTGTATGAGTGAGTTTACACTAGAAGTTTCGGAGCGATTATGAACTATTCCAAAATCGTGCTTGTAATGGCCTTCACCACTGCGTCGCTTGGAGCGATCTGGGATGAGCCTGTCATCCGCCATGTGCCCTTCGACGAGATGGAAGATGCCGATTTAATAGAGGCACAAAAGCGTGAAGATGCGCATTGCATCGAAGAGCAAGGGCCCGATCAAAACCCGTACTTTCAATCCCGCTAAGGTCAAGGCTTATGTGTTCCTCGTTTATTAACCATTTTATCCGCAACCCAGGCGGTGTCGGAGCAATCGTTCCTTTGCAAGGACCTGTGATTTCTGAAATGATTAAAGACATGAAGAATCGCCCCAAGGGAACAAAGTGGGCCATCTTAGAGGTGGGAGCTGGATTTGGGAACATCTCCGAATCGTTGCTCAAGCTCATGTCCCCTGAAGATACGCTTGATTTGGTGGAAATCGACTCTAAGTGTTGCGCCTATTTAAAGCAGCGGTTTGGAAATGATCCGCGCGTGCGTGTCATCTGCTCTTCGATTCTCGATTGGCAGCCAAAACAAAAATACAATCTGATCGTCTCAACTTTGCCACTGAACAACTTTGAACTCAACACCGTCGAAGCTGTTTTTAAACACTATCTAGCGCTGTCTCATACACCCTCCCTCTGTGCTTATGTCGAATATATGGGGTTGGAAAAACTGAAACAAACGTTTAGTCCAAAATCGCAACGTTCCGCAATCGACAAACGGAGACAATATATCCGCAAGCTCCATGAACGGTATTTGGTCGAAAAGAACCCGGTCTACTGCAATTTTCTTCCGTGCCATGTTTACCACTTAAAACTTCAAAACTCGTCAGTCGCATGATACTCGATGGCAAAGCGATTGCGCTCACAATCCAAAACGCACTGCGGGACGAGATCCAAGCACTTATTGCACGCAGAAAGCGCGCCCCTCAACTGAACGTCATTCTCGTCGGCGATCACACCCCTTCACAAATTTATGTCGAACGAAAAACGCGAGCCTGTGCGGAAGTAGGGATCACCTCCTACACGCAAAAACTTCCTGCATCGATTACAGAAAAAGCGCTCCTCACGGAAGTGCAACGCCTCAATAACGACCCGGACGTCGATGGAATCTTGGTCCAACTTCCTCTCCCATCGCATATCAACTCCCTTGGGATCATCACAGCCATCCTCCCTAGCAAAGATATCGATGGGTTGCACCCAAACAACGTCGGAGGCGCTCTTCTCGGTATTGAAGAGGCGTTCTCCCCTTGCACCCCTTTAGGAGTCCAAGTCCTCCTACAAAAGTCGGGCATTTCTGTCTTTGGCAAACACGTGGTCATCTTGGGGCGAAGCAACCTTGTGGGTAAGCCGATGGCCTCGCTCTTGATGCAAAATACGCCAACAGCCAATGCAACAGTGACGTTAGCACACTCGAAAACAGAACACTTGGCCGACCTGACGCGCAGCGCCGACATCTTGATCGCTGCCATGGGGCAACCCCTCTTTGTAAAAGCGGACATGGTCAAAGAAGGTGCTGTCGTCGTCGATGTGGGGATCAACCGACTAGAAAATCGGACAAAAAAAAGCGGCTTCTCGATCGTCGGCGATGTCGACTTTGAAGCTGTCTCTCCGAAATGTGCCGCCATCACACCCGTTCCTGGCGGCGTGGGTCCCATGACAATTGCAATGCTCTTGAGCAATACCTTGAAAAGCTATAAAATGGCTTCCGTATGGTAAGGAACTATCTCACATTACTTGTCGCTTTCGCGTGTTTGATTACGGGTTGTGAACAAACTTCTTTTGTCCCTACAACGGATCAACGTTCAGACGGAACGACCCTCTTTTCAGGAGAAGCGATGACGATCCGCTACCGCGTCATCGTGGGGGCTCCCCTTTCGCCAGAAGACAAGAAACACATTGCCAACGCAATCACGAGCTCCTTTCAAATGGTGCATTCCATTTACGACAAGTGGAATCCCGATTCGGAACTGTCTCAGCTAAACAAACTCAAAAAAGGGGAACAACATCCTCTTTCCCCAGAGCTCTACCAACTCTTGAGCATCACTGATCAGGTCGTCCAACTCTCAGGAGGGCGATTTGACCCGACGATTGAACCGATCCAACGACTGTGGAAAGAGAAGCTGCGCTTAGAAAAAGTCCCCTCGTCTGAAGAGATCAATGCAGTGAAGCCTTTTGTCGGGTGGAAGAAAATCCATTTCACTTCGGAAATGTTCTACAAAGATGAAGAGGAGGCTGCCTTAGATCTTGGCGGTATTGCAAAAGGGCACGGGATCGATCTTCTCACTGAAGCACTCCTCTCTCTTGGTTTTCAGAATGTCTACGTCGAATGGGGCGGAGAAATCCGCGCCCATGGGCAGCATCCAACAGGGAGGCCTTGGACAATCTACATCAGCCGCTTGTGGGATGAAGATCCCACCCATGCAATCGCAACCATTCACTTAAAAGATCAGGCGATTGCGACGAGCGGCGACTACCTGCAAAATCAAACGGTGAAAGGGGCCACCTATTTTCACATCTACGACCCAATCTCGTTTCAACCCCTCCAAGCAACTGCCTCTTCCATCGCGAGTGCAAGCGTCGTAGCAAACACGTGCGCCCTTGCCGACGGGCTTGCGACAGCTGCCATGATGTTTCCTACAAAAGAGGAAGCAACTGAATGGTTCAACCAACTTAAAAGTGAAGATCCTTCTTTATCACTTTGGCTTGTCACGCGAAGAGACTAGCGTTCGTTTGCCGCAAGGAGATATACCCTTGGCGGCTCACGATCACGTGGTCGTGCACAGGAATCCCCATCATCTTCCCCACTTCGATCAAAGTTCGAGTCACCGTGCAATCCTCTGGTGAAGGGGTCAAGTCGCCGCTTGGGTGGTTGTGGACAAGAATGAGGCTGGCTGCCTTCTGACGGATAGCAGGATGGAAAACTTCTCGTGGGTGCACCAACGTTTGTGTCAAACTGCCAACAGAAATAACAGGCTTGCCAATCACCCGTCCTCTCACATCGAGCAGGACGATCAAAAACACTTCCCGCTGCTCCTCGACGATCTCATCTTTCACTAAGTGGTACACATGGATCGGGTGTTCCACCTTGTATTTGACGGGCATTTCCTGCTTGGAAAGGCGCGAGCTCAAATGGAACGCCGCATGTAATTGAATAGCTTTTGCGCGCCCAATCCCTTTGACCTGGCACAGCTCTTCGATGGAAGCTTCAGCCAGTTGCTGAATCCCTCCAAACGTGGCGATGAGCTGCTGCGCCAATTGAATGACAGAAACCGTTTTCGTCCCACTTCCCAACAAAATGGCAATCAATTCTGCACCCGTCAAGGAAGCAGGACCTTCCTGCATCAATCGCTCGCGCGGGCGCTCTTGCACAGGCATCTGCTCAATGGTGTAGCGAGCAGTTTCACTCTTCAAGGCTCCCATAGATACCTTTTCATCTTCTCAGCAAGTGCGGCGGGCAATTCGACATCCAAAACGACATCGTTGTCGACGTACTCTTGAGCCTTGACGTGCCCGCTGCGCATCGCTTCGCTGACGGCGCCATATTCGGCTTGTGGAATGCGCAACTTCACGCTGCGTCTTTGACGGCTTAACTCTTCGATCATCTGGGCTAACAGCTGATCGAGACCTTGCCGATTCAATGCAGAGATTTCAACAGCATCTGGAAAACGGACTTTCAACCTTTTGACCCTTTCTGGATCGGTGCAAGCGTCGCTCTTATTCAAAACAGTGATGATCGGTTTTTCTTCGGCATCTAGTTCTTTTAACACCTCAAAAGTGGTCCTGGCTTGCTCTTCTGCCATTGGATGGCTCACGTCAACGACGTGGAGGAGAATATCTGCTTGGATTGCCTCTTCCAAAGTACCCTTAAAGGCCGCTACGAGCAGATGGGGCAACTTGCGAATAAATCCAACGGTATCGATGAGCAAGATCTCTTGATTGTTCGGCAAAGTAAATTTGCGCGTTGTCGTATCGAGAGTCGCAAAAAGTTTGTCTTCGACAAAAGCACCAGCCCCCGTCAGAGCATTGAGCAGCGTTGACTTGCCGACGTTGGTATAACCGATAAAAGCAAAGATGGGGATCTCCGCTCTTTGGCGTGAAGAGCGCTGCGTGACGCGGTTATCACTAACGGCGTCAATCTCTTTTTGCAGCTGATCTAGCTGGCGCTTCAAAATGCGCCTGTCGATTTCGATCTGCTTCTCCCCTTCCCCTTTTGTATAAGAACCTCCAGCACCAGATGAGCCTCCTGAGCCATGCTGACGCGATAAATGGGTCCACAAACGTTTAAGTCGAGGCGCTTGGTATTTCACTTGCGCAAGCTCAATCTGCAAGCGTGCTTCTTTCGTTTGTGCGCGTTGAGCAAATACCCCTAAGATCAGCTCGGTGCGATCGATGACGGAAAGCCCAAACGCCGCCTCCAAATTGCGCTGTTGTGCGGGTGTAATTTCATCGTCAAAAACGACGAGCTCAATCGCATGCTCTTTGGCGAGGGCAACGCACTCTTCGAGTTTCCCTTGCGTGATATAAATGGCGGCATCGTGCCGGCGAATCAAAAATGATAGTTTGTCGACGACGTTCAAACCAAATGTTTTAGCAAGTAATTCCAACTCATCGAGGTGTTCGCGGCAAAGGTCTTTGTCATTCGCCCCACTCCCTTTATAGGCTGAGATGAGCAAAGTGCGTGCAGGCTCTTGCTGCCCGCCTTGTTTGATTTTTTCTGAAAGTGAACTACTCATGAAACATCTCAACTGGACACTGGATCGTTAAACCATCATACGCGAGGCGCATATTTTCAGGAAGGTAAGCATTGACTTTGTTGTATTCAAGCTCGTGAGCGCAGTGGACGAACCAGGTGTGCTTTGCGTTCACCTTTTTGGCAAAATCGACTGCTTCATCGATGGTGAGATGCATGGGCGATGTGGAAAAGCGTAACGCGCTTAAAACCAATGTGTCCACCCCCTTCAAATCCTCAAAAATCGACTCGTCGTAATCCTTAATATCGGTGACGTAAGCCAACTTGCCAAAGCGCAACCCATTGACCATCATCCCGAGTTGCAAATACGAAAAATAACGCACTTTAAGCCCCAGAAACTCTACGGTCCCTCTCGCATCTTCTAAAGTCGTCAACGCAAACTGGGTCGTCATCCCTTGATACACATCGTTGGGTCGAAACAAATAGTGGTAGCGGCGCTCCAGCTCGCACTCCGTTTCAACCGACACGAGGCAAGGCATTGCCTTTTTTGTCCTCACGCAATACACCTTCAAATCATCCACTCCGCCCACGTGATCGTTATGGGAGTGTGTTAAAATCAAGCCATCGAGCGTATCGATCTTATAGCGCAACGCTTGAGTGCGGAAATCGGGACCACAGTCAATCAAGATGCGTCGGTTGTTCACGGTCAAAAGGGCAGATGTGCGCAATCTTTTGTCTTGTGGGACGGAGGAGGTGCAAACAGGGCATTCACACCCGATCACAGGCACACCCATCGATCCCCCGGTCCCCAAAAACTGCAAAGTTGCTTCCATGATCTACCTACGACTCGCTTCTAAAATCGTTTGCATGATCTGCGGATGCTCGAAATAGGCCCAAGTCTCTTCACCCTTGCTATCTCGAATCTGCACCCGGTAGTGTTCTCCATCTGCAGCCACTTCTACCCGCATGAGCGTGTATTCCCCTTGCGTAGACTTATTCCATAAGATGAGCGAAAGGATCGCCTGATCCCCGAAGGCATACAACTGCGGCTGCTCCTCGAGATGGCTTCGCACACTATAATCCCCTGAAAGTGCCGTGTACACCTCTTCGTATTGCCGCTGGCTTAGATTAACCGTGCGATACCCTTTTTTATCCGGGTCCATGAATGTTAAAATAATCTTGTGAAATACATAGGTCGCCCGCTCCCCTTTCCCCTCGAGAGGATCGGTATAGCGCAATTTAGGAAGCAGCGCTGGTTCTACGAGGACATTCTTTGCGCGATACCCCACTTCCGTGGTATAGTAGTAGGTCAATGCGGCCGTGAGGATAATAGCGCACACCAAACCCGTCACAAAGACGCACAGGAGAGAATAGATTTCTCGCTTTCTTGCGGAGCTTGCTTCTTGAATCATAGTCTGTCAACATACGACAAAGATGCGAAATGTGAAAAGGAAAAAAATTGCAATCGTAGGAGCCGGTTTTTGCGGACTTGCCGCCTCTTGGTTTTTCGCAGAAAGGGAAGAGTTTGCGGTCGACCTCTACGACCCATCGGGCATCGGAGGCGGCGCTTCTGGCATTGCCGCCGGCCTTCTCCACCCGTATGCGGGAGCGCATAACAAGCTGAACCCCTTCGCCCTTGAAGGGATCGCCGCAACAAAAGAACTGCTCAGTGTCGCAGAAAGAGCGCTTGGCAAACAAATCGCCCATTTTTCTGGCGTCCTGCGACTGGCGACCGATGAGGCACAGTTGTCCGACTACCAGAAAGCATCTGCAAAATATCCTGACATTATGTGGCGAACAGCTGCCGAAAACCAGAAAGCCGTCGAAGGTCTTTATCCTCATCCCGGAATCTTCATCGAAAACGCAGCCGTTGTCGACTCACAGTTGTACCTCGAAGGACTTTTCAAGGCATGCACAAAACGCGGTTTGACACTCATCAAAGAGCCAATCGCTGATCTCAATCGCTTGGATACTTACGATTCCATCCTCATCACAGCCGGAGCCGGCACGTGCAGGATCAAAGGTCTTGAAAATCTCCCTAGCAGCCTAATCAAAGGGCAAGTGATCATCGGAAACTGGCCAGAGCAACACACTCCACTCCCCTTTCCCCTCAATTCGTATGCGTACCTGCTCATGCAGCCCGATCGCCCCCACCAATTTTGTGCAGGAGCTACCTTTGAGCGGACCTTAAGCGACGCCATTCCCGACCTGCCCACTGCAATCCAAGACATTTTGCCAAAGGTACAGACCTTTTTCCCCTCGCTTACGGAAAAAAACATCATTGGCTGCAAAGCCGGTGTCCGCGTCTCCACCCCTAACCACCTTCCCCTCATCCACCGCCACAACAGAAACTGTTGGGTATTGACCGGCATGGGATCTAAAGGGCTCTTATACAACGCCCTCTATGCAAAAAAAGTCGTTCAAGACATGCTGCGAAATCAAGAGATCTGATATGATCTCGAGTAGAGGAGATAAGGATGTTTGAATCGTGCATGAAAAAACAAGCGGCAGTGAAGGCGCAATTTGTCAACTGCACCACTGAAGAGCTTAAGTATGAAAAGTTGATCGAAAAAGGGAAAGAGCTCCCCAAATTGTCTCCCGATAAAAAAGTAAAGGAGAACCTCGTCAACGGTTGTCAAAGCATCATGTATCTCGATGCCGCGTACAAAGACGGTTTCATCTATTTCACGGCAGAATCGGATGCGCTGATCTCCTCAGGGCTCGCCTCTATCCTGATCGATGTATACAACGGAGAAGCCCCTGAAACGATCCTCAAATGCGCGCCCTCCTTCATTGAAGAGCTCGGCATCGGAGCCAGCCTCACCCCCAGCCGCGCCAATGGCCTCTACAGCATCCACCTCCGGATGAAGCAGGATGCCTTGCGCATATTCATGGAACAGCAATGATATGCCGCCCTTTCAGGGCTCATCTCTTGGGCACGTGTTTACCCAGGCCTCCGCTTCGCTCCGACCTGGGCTATAAGATGCCGGCCCTTCGGGCCTCACAACACGCTCAATTGGTTCTGGAGGTACTGTTAGGATCCTTTGTAGTCTGCTGCTAGGCCCGAAGGGCCGGCATCTTATAGCCCAGGTCGAAGTAAGCGCTAGCGAACGGAGGCCTGGGTGACCTCGGAGGTTTGTGTTGAGGCCCGAAGAGTCGGTATATCTATACTGGATCAATGCCTCTTGCTATCAGTTGAGGCTATTAAAATAGCTGATGAATGGCCGACAGGTTCCCGGTTTGGAGCAGCACAGCCAACACCAGAGCGCATAAGAAAAAGAGGCCGATCATGAGCAGGGCTGGCTTTCCTCCACGCAAGCAAAGGGTGTCTGGTGTAGAAAGACCCATTTTATAGCGTCCAATCCACGCCATCATCACGGGAATGATGCCGTTCAAGATCGAATCGCCAAAACCACCAGAAATTTCCATCGCAACAATAAAGGCCCGCTCGAAATAGAGCGCGCAGATAAGCGTAGGAACGATGATCAACACGCCAAGCCAGGTTCTTCCTGTGTTATCTTTTTTGATGTGAAGACCGTCTGCCAAAAAGTCAAAAAAGACCAAGCGCGATCCCCAAAAATGAGGTGATGATCGCAAAAAACGCAAAATACTCCGCAATCACATAAACCCATTGGCCATTGACGTGTTCTCTTAAAAACTGCGTTGCGGGCTCCCCTTTTATAAAGGCCTCAGCCAGGCTGTTGGGACCTTCAGCAGGGACAATCCCCAACATTAAAAACTGCCAAATGGCATAAATGATGAGTGCAATCGTCGTCCCGCCCACAATGGTAACCCGAAGTGCTTTGACGTTGCGTTGTAGATAAGGTGTTAAGCTCGGAACCATGGTCTGAAAGCTAAAGGCTGTGAGCAGCAATGGAATCGCAGTCAAAGAACCACCCCACTTTCTGTGGGTCAGGAAAGCCGTTTTAATCTCAGGAATTCCGATGAACACTAGTGCGATATAGGAAGCGACCATCGCAATGAATAAAATGGCATTGACTCGCCCTACAAAGTAGTTTCCAAGGCAAATCACAACTCCGAAGAAGAGGACAAACAGCCCTGCGCCAACATCCTTGCTCATGGCAATGCTCGTATAGTCGGAAAAGGCGTAGGCGATCTGCATGCCGCCGCCTGCGGTGTATCCCACCAAAGACGCGTAGCAGATAAATAGGTACAGGCACCAACTCACCACTTTTCCAGCCGTGCCCAAAATCTCAGAGGTCATCGAAATCAGATGCTTGCCCTCATCCATCCAAAGACTCACCTCGAGCAACAGTAAGGCTGTCGCTGTCATCGTTCCCCAACAAATCAACATCATGATAAGCGATGGCATTAAGCCGCTCATCCCAGTTGCAACGGGGAACGCCAACATACCGCCACCAATACAAGTCCCCCCCACTAAAAACATGGCTGAAATAACTCTTCCTACGTGTACTTTCGTCTGATTCAATTACACCTCTAAAGCATTCTTTAAAAATTGAGAAACTTGATTTAAGGCAATCCGCTCTTGCTGAAGCGTATCGCGGTAACGCACTGTCACGGTCTGATCGCTCAGTGTCTGTGTGTCGATGGTGAAACAAAATGGGGTCCCCGCTTCATCCATGCGGGCATACCGCTTTCCGATCGATTGTTTTACGTCGATCTGCACATTCCATTGTTTTCTAAGCTCTAAATAGAGCTTTTCAGCAATTTCTGGCATCCCATCTTTGTCGACCAAAGGAAACACTCCAGCTTTCACCGGCGCCATGCGGGGATGAAACTTCATCACAACGCCACTTGGGCGGGATGGATCATCTGTATATGCCTCGCAAAGCAAGGCTAAAACGCCCCGATCAGCCCCAGCAGACGGCTCAATGATGTGGGGAAAGTATTTTTCCTGAGACTCTTGATCAAAATATTTAAAACGATCGTCTTGCCCCGAGTGTTGGGCGTGTTGTCTCAAATCGTAGTCTGTTCGATGGGCAATCCCTTCTAATTCTCCAAAGCCAGGATCGGTAAAGGGAAATCGGTATTCGATGTCGCTACTTCCCGCACCCTCTTTGGCATAGTGGGCAAGCTCCTCTTGGGTTTGCTCCCTTAAACGGAGATTGTCCGATGTAAGACCGATTGAAAGCCACCACTCAAAACGCTTCTTTCTCCAAAACTGGTACCACTCTTTTGCTGTGCTAGGGTGAACAAAGAATTCGATCTCCATCTGTTCAAATTCGCGAGATCTAAAAATGTAGTTGCGCGGTGTCACTTCGTTGCGAAAAGCTTTTCCAATTTGAGCAATCCCAAAAGGTACTTTGACGCGACTGGTGTCGATTACATTGCGGAAATTGGCAAAAATCCCTTGTGCTGTTTCTGGTCTTAAATAGGCGATCGCTGAAGGGTCTTCCAGGGCCCCTACAGTGGTCTTGAACATCAAATTAAACTGTCTTGGCTCCGTCAACGTGCCTGGTTTGTCCGCATCTGGCCCGATCAGTTGCGCACGGATCTCTCCGCTCAGCGCAGCAAATGGCACCAATGCCTCGACAGCGATCAACTCGCCCCCGCCACTTTTTTTGACCATTTTCTCGGCACGTTTCGTCCAGGAAGCCAGTGGGTCGTCCCCTTCGACAAGGGCAATCCACCCCAAAGAGCTTTCTTTGCCCCCTTTGCGCACAACTACTTCCCCGGCAACTAAATGATCCGCGCGATAGCGGTTTTTTGTCTCTCGGCAGTCGACCATCGGATCGCTAAAGCCTCCAACGTGTCCAGATGCTACCCACACTTTTGGGTTCATAATGATGGAGCAATCAACACCGACTATTTCGAGCAATTTTCCATCGGCGCCAACGACGGGATCGCGCACGACGTCTCGCCACCACGCGTCCTTGATGTTTTTTTTCAGCTCAACGCCCAAAGGCCCATAATCCCAAAACCCATTGAGTCCACCATAAATCTCAGATGATTGAAAAATGAACCCACGCCTCTTGCAGAGCGAGACTAACCGCTCCATTTTTGTGTTGCTTTTGACCTCTGACATTCCTTTTTACCCTTTATTTTTCACACACAGTGACGCGAGGATATCACACTTGCTTATCGAGAGCAAAGAAAAAGTGTGGACTGATTTTAAAATATTTATTAATATAAAATAAAGCAATTAATTAAGGGAGATTGGATGAGCCGCATCCATGGTTATTCAGACGAAGACCTGTTCAGAGCAGCATTAGACCGCTCCCTGCCAGTCGATCAACAGGTCTTGATCGTAGAACACTTAGCACGCACAGAAAAATTCAAGAAACTTCCGCCCCATGTGCGGATCTCGTTTTTTACAGCCGCCTGTTCCCGTGCAAAAGAAGAAATTGCCGCCTTCCGCAATAACGTTTCCGATTTGAGCCTGCTGCAAGAGATGACGACCCCTCCTGACCTAGCTCTCAATGCTCATTTACTCATCCGTATCGAGACTGTGCAAAATAAGGCGTTTGAACAGGCCAATCGTCTCAACTAAGGTGAAGGCATGCTCAAAAGCCTTTTTCCCCAAACACATCAGTTTTACGATCTCTTTGAAAGACATGCTGCTCTCACCGTCGAAGCCGCGCTTTTTTTGCAAAAAGAGCTAGCAACAGAACAGGGCGACGATGGAATCAAGAGATTGGAGCACCAAGCCGATAAAGTGACTCAAGAGTGCATTGCAGCCCTCCACCGCACGTTTATCACCCCGATTGACCGCGATCTGATTCACCAGTTAATCACCGAGCTCGACGATGTGATCGATGACATCGATAAAACTGCTGACTGTCTAACTATCTATAAAGTCCATAAAGCAAATGGGCACCTGGTCAAACTCAGCAACCTCGTCGTTGCCGCGACACATGAAGTACAGCTCGCCGTCGTGGGTTTGCGCCATCTAGAAAAGGAAGAAGCGATCCAAATGGCGTGCCGCGAAATTCGGCAGATCGAACACAATGCAGATATTGCCCTGCGCGAAGCGCTTATCCAATTGTTTGATGAAGAACCCGATGCGCGGATGATCATCAAAATGAAAGATATCTACGAAAGCTTGGAATCTGCTACAGACCGGTGCGCAGATGTGGCAGATGTCATCGAAACGATTTTGATTGAGAATGATTAAATTCCATGGAAATCTCCTTCACGCTTCTCGTCTTCACAGTGATCATCGCTTTGGGTTTCGATCTTGTAAATGGTTTCCACGACGCTGCAAACTCGATTGCGACCATTGTTTCTACACGAGTCCTTTCCCCTATTCAAGCTGTTATGTGGGCGGCATTTTTTAATTTCATTGCCCTTCTCATCTTCCCAGCAAAAGTGGCCGATTCAATCTCAAAAATCGTGATCATCAACCCTGCGGATGCCGAGTACGCCTATGTCATCTTAATTGGCCTGCTCTCAGCCATCATCTGGGATTTAATCACCTGGAGGCTAGGTCTACCGACGAGCTCGTCACACGCTTTAATTGGCGGTTTAAGCGGAGCCGGAGTCGCCTATGCAGGATTTGGCGCTCTGCGATGGAATATCCTTTCGGATGCTTTCCTCTTTATCTTCTTAGCGCCCCTCATGGGCTTTGTCTTAGGGTTTCTCATGACGATCGGTGCCTACTATTCCGCCTACACGAAAACACCAAGAAAAATTCAAAAGTTCTTCGGGAAAGGGCAACTGATTTCTGCCGCTCTTTATTCGATAGGTCATGGGGCTAACGATGCTCAAAAGACGATGGGAATTTTGATCGCTCTGTTTGTGGCCGCAGACATATTTGAACCGTCGATTCAATTGACTTTGACCAATCCCGACACGTTGTGGATCATCGTCAGCTGCCATTTAGCCCTTGCGATTGGCACCGCTTTTGGTGGATGGCGAATCGTGCGAACGATGGGGATGCGCCTTGTAAAATTAAAACCGATCGGAGGATTTTGCGCCGAAACAGGCGGCGCCATTACTCTCTATTTGGCTACCCATTTGGGCATTCCCGTCTCAACGACCCACACAATTACTGGAGCAATCATTGGCGTCGGAACGGTTTCGTCCCGCCCCTCCAAAATCCGTTGGGGAATAGCTGCCAACATCGTTTGGGCATGGATCTTGACAATCCCCGCCACAGCCGGCCTCAGCATCCTCTTCACCTATTTTAGGAATCTTATTTAAGACGGTATTGGGTGAGCAGTTCCCAAGTCGACGAGCAGCCCCACACGCATAAGGCCCACAGAAAAGCACAGAACGTGCGAAGCGCATAAATCAACCCTTTCATCCCTCGCAAGATCATCGGGGCAATTTTCTTGAGCAGATTCCAGATCTTACCTGGCAAAGCGAGCAAAGCGCGAAACAGACGGACAATCATCCTTTTTAGGAAAGCCATCCAGTTAGAAATTTCAGTCTTCATTTTTTGATACGCTTCAGTGACAAAGCTGCCACAGATCTTGATCCCATTCTTCGCCCCTGCAAACAACCGCTTCATCCGTCCGCCAAACCGCTTCATCCCACGTCCAAAACTCTCAAATTGCCCGCGGCGTCTTTCGGGAATCAATCCATACAGCCAAAGGGCCGCTTGAAGAATGGCTTGCGGGGTTGCATGAAGCGTGTGCATGACCGTCTCACCCATTTGTTGCACGGTGTTTTCTACCTTATCTTTAATCCGGTCGTATGCCTTTGAAATCTTTTCGCCGAGATCTTCTACCTTCTCTTTCACTTTTTTACGAAGCCTTTCAATCTTTTCCAACATTTCGGCTGGGCCTGAAAAAAGCTTCTCTCCCAGGTTGCGGCTCCATTCCCTCAATGCCTCTAGCCCACTAAACACAGGCTTTGTCAGATTTGCCAACGCCGCATTGAGTTGAGAAACAAAATTGGCTACCGCTTGTCCTGCATCTGACATGCGGTTTGTGATTCGCTGATAGGCTTGCGCAATGCGTCCGATTTGGCTACGCATCCATTGCATCGCCTCGCTTGGTATCTCACGAATTCCCTTTGCTAGCTCAGCAAGCCCTTTTCCCACATTGTTCATCATGCCCTGCAAGGCACTATAGGCTCGATTGAGTTGCTGTGCAATTGCTCTAAATGGATCTGTGATGGTTTGAATGCTCTTTTTAATCATCCCTTGCAATTGGTTCATTGACTTGAGCCAGGCTTCTAAGGCAGCATTGAGGAATTGACGGGCCGCGTTTTTCATCAAATTAAGCGCTTGGCCAAGCGTTTGTTCCAATGCCCCTTTCATCAAATCGAGGATTCTATTAGACCACTCTTGTATGAATTGACCGATGCGATGCCCATGCGCCTTCAAAAAGCCGGCAACGTGTGGGAATGCTGTCACCATCAACCAACGCGGGATCCCATAAACGACTAAATAGGGAGGTAACATGACCGCTAGGACAATGTATTTCCCCACTTGGACTGCGTTAATGAGTGTATCGTTAGGAAGGTTAAGGCCCAGATTTCTCATCTTCTCTAGCATTTGCCGGTTCAGGCGTTCTTGGACCGACTCTTGAGGGGCTTCACTGGGGTTTTCCATCCTGTCGATCGAAGGCTGATTAAGCACAGGAGGCCTTAAAGGGCGCCTGATCGCATCGTACAGGTGGGACGGTGACGCACATCTCGCTTGACTGTCTCGTCTGACTGGACCTGACATAAACTCCTCTTGTTATTTATGCCTTCTATTATAGCAAAGTTTTATTAAGAATAAATTAACCTTTTTGAAAGATTCAATAAATTTTTTGAATCTAGGGTGAGAAAAAACGGTTGCGCGATATAGGGCCTCTAGGGTAAACTTTCCGTAAGTTAAATAACCTGTAAGCAGAGAGAAACACCATGGTCAGAATGAGTAAGCAGGGAGAGAGAAGAAGCCGCTCTCACCGAAAAAATAAGGGTCCTTCAGTCAAAACAGGCCCCCTCAAGGATGGCTTAAAACTGGGGTACAAAGAACACCCAAATGCCCTTTCCGGCGAGGTTGCTGAAATGGCTTACATTCCAAAAATTAAGTAAACGATAGAGGATTAGCCATGACTAGACACGCAAGCTTCGGCAAGGCAAACAAAGGTGGAAAAAAGCGCAATGTTCTCAAGCGTTTTGAACGCGTCGACGTGCTCAAGAAATTGGGTCGCTGGGATTCAAAAACTGCAACGCGCGTAACAGGCCTCCCCAAAACACCTATTTTACCGTAATTCAATGCACACAGGAATGCCCAAGCGTTCCTGTGTGACTCATTTATGAAAAAGCAACGGACAGTTACCGTTCACATTTTTCAGACTCAAAAAAGATACCCGGTCGCTCTCCACCCAATCAAAACACTTGTCAACGCCTTCTTTCGCTACTACCGCCTCACGCATGATGAAGTGACTATTCACTTTGTCACGAAAATGCAAATTGGAAAAATCCACGAGATTCATTTCAACGATCCTTCTCCTACAGACTGCATCTCGTTCCCCATGGACGCAGATTGCGATATCGGCTATAAAGTTTTAGGTGAAGTCTTTGTGTGCCCAGCTATTGCAAAAGAGTATGCAAATGCTCACCAACTCGACTTTCAAAGCGAAGTGGAGTTGTATGTTGTCCATGGACTGTTGCATCTGATCGGATTTGACGATCTAAAGGACAAAGAACGGACACAGATGCGTAAAGAAGAAATGAAATTTATCAACTATTTCAAAAAGCGGTGCACATGAACCACCACCTCGTTTTCTACGATGGGCAATGCGGCTTTTGCGACCGCGTCGTCCAATGGGTCATCAAACAGGATAAAAATCGGATCTTTCTATTTGCCCCTCTCCAAGGTAAAACCGCACAAAAAGTACTTGGCATCTTGACTCCGGATCAAAAGCAACTCGATACGCTAATTTTAATCGAAAACTACGCAACACCCGAACAACAAATCGCCCTCTTAGGTAAAGGAGCCCTGCGCATCTGTTGGCTCCTAGGTGGTATTTGGAGGGTCCTCGGCGCGCTTTCTTTTCTACCAGCTCTCCTTTACGATTGGGGATATCGCCTAGTGGCTCGCAACCGGCACCTTTTCTTTAAAAACGACGCGTGTGTCATCCCAACGGCTGAAGAGGCAGAGAGGTTTCTCCCATGACGAACAACAGATGTTTTGGCAACGGACCTGGTAAAGAGTTCTATGCAGAGTACCACGACCGCGAATGGGGCATCCCGGTCCACGACGATCGCCATCTATTTGAAATGCTCATCCTGGAAGGCGCACAGGCAGGATTAAGTTGGGAAACTATCCTTAAAAGACGAGACGCCTACCGCAAGGCCTTTCACCACTTTGATCCGATCAAGGTCTCCAAAATGAAAGATGCCGAGCTCGAAGCACTCCGTCAAAACGACACAATCATCCGCAATCGCCTCAAGATCTATGCAGCTCGTCAAAATGCGCGCGCCTTTTTGGAGATTCAAAAAGAATTTGGAACCTTCTCCAACTACTTGTGGAGTTTTGTGAAAGGTAAGCCGATCAAGAACCGCTGGAAGAGCTTTAAAGAGGTTCCAGCCACAACCCCAGAAAGCAATGCCCTCTCTAAAGACCTCAAAAAGCGTGGCATGACTTTTGTTGGCCCGACGATTATGTATGCCTACATGCAAGCCGTTGGATTAGTCGATGACCACTTGGTGGGATGTTTCAAACACTCTTTTTAATGCTTGGTGGGTTCTTCTGCAATTCATTGAAGAGGCGCATCGTTTCAAATGCGGCTTCTTCATCAAGTGTGTCTGCCTTCAAAGACTCGGCAATTTTTTGCCGCTGTTTCATCCAATTGCGATCGAGAATCCGCTGAATCGCCTCTTGAAAATGTTGGTCAGCGCGTTCCTGGTTCACTTTCTTCTGCATCAATTCGTGGATGAGCAGTTGCTCTGGTTCTCCGATGAAAGCGGCTAGGCTAAACAGATCGGTTACCTGACCCGCAACGGCGCGATCAAGATACACTTGATACAACTTCGAACAGGCAGGCACGATCAAGTCAGCAGGAGTGAGATTGTTTCTGGCAATCTCTAAAAAGCGGGGATGTTGTGCATTCATCAACAACAGCCACAAGAGAAAATCCCCTTCCATAATGCGGTCAGGGTCGATTGTTTGAAGTCCGACGAAAGACGATTTTTTGAGGTGAATGTTCGGAATATGGTCTTGGCCAACTCCAATCACATCTTCAGGAACATTCAAAAGCTGCGATACCTTGCGCAGGCTCTCGTGCACCATCAACGGGTGGTTCCAGCCCCTGATCTGCTTGACGAGCCGCGTCACGAGTTCATTTTTTGCTGCAGGTGAGTTGCTATCGCTCTCTTTTGATGAAATTTGGACGAGGAAGGTGAGATAATCAACAGCGCTTTCCATCAAATCTTGAAACGCTTCAGCTCCCCGTTTCCGAATAAAGGCATCGGGATCCATTTGAGGAGGCAATGCGATCACCTTGACTTCCACCCCCTCCTTTTGGAAGAGATCTCCAATTTTGATGGCGGCCTGTTGCCCAGCGACATCGGGATCGAGCGCTAAGTAAACTGTGGCTACACCTAAATTGAGAAGCTCTTTGACATGCCCCTCTCCAAACGCCGTTCCTTGCCCTGCCACGGTCATGTTAAAACCAGAAGCAATCAACCGCAAGGCGTCGATTTGCCCTTCGACGATGATCGCTTTGCGCTCCTTGGCAATCCGTCTGCGGGAGTAGTGAAGGGCAAACAGAACATAGGACTTTTTAAACAGGGGTGTTTCTGATGTATTGACGTATTTGCCACCTGACGTAGCCTCTTTGTATTTGCGCGCAGAGAATCCAATAATTGCCCCGGAGGCATCGCAAATGGGAAATGTGATCCGATCGTAAAAAAAATCGCGCCACCGTCCATTGTCGAGCTCTGTGAGCAAACCCGCATCGAGCATATTTTGATTGCTGATCTTCTGCTCATGCAAAACCGCTTGCAATATCCCCGATTGCGCAGGGGCGAGTCCCAGTCGAAATTGTTTAATGAACTCCAAATCGATCCCTCTGCCGTAGAGATAGGCAAGAGCTTGATCCCCTTGCTCAGTATGGAGCAAAAGAAACTCGAACAACTGACTTGCTGCCTCTAGAGCCTGTTTGAGGGCTGCTTTGTTGACGCCGTCCTTTTGTTTAGAGCCTTCAACGTATTGCAGAGGTACGCTAAAGCGTTGCGCCAGGGCCTCAACAGCCTCGCCAAAATGCAGTTTGGCGTGAGACATGAGAAATTGGATCGCATCGCCATGAGCGCCACACCCAAAACAGTGGTAGTGGGAATCCCCTTTCTGCACGACAAAAGAGGGAGATTTTTCGTCGTGAAAAGGGCAGAGCCCTTTATAGGACGCTCCCGCCCGTTTAAGATCGACATAAGGCCCCAACACCTCGACTAAATCGATCCGTTGCCGAAGCGCATCCAAGCTTTCTTGCGTAAACATTGCCATAGAGAAAAGTGTAGACGATCAGAGCAAAAAATAAAAGGAATTGCTCAATATCCTAGCACTTTGTTAGTATCTCTATTTAACTAAAACCCTGTTACTTAAAAGCGAGGTCGACCTATGCATGTAATTTCCAAATACACTCTGATAACATCCTTTCTCCTATTCTGTTCTGGATTCTCCAGTTCACAAGTCTCGGCTCATCCAGAAGAAGCACACCCGTCCAAATTGCATGTCGTTGGAGTGAAGCCAAATGAGCTCGGCGTCAAAAGAATCCAACAACACCAGGAAGTAAAAGGGCTCCACCCTGCAACACTAGAAGTGGCATCCGCCAAAGAAGAGCTTATCTTAAGCCTGGATGGAAAGGATGATACAGTCACCTTTGAAAATGATCCAGAAGCACTTGACCTTCCCATTAGCGTAGACAACCGCTTCCAAACGGCTCCTGTATTTAAAACATCCAATCAACCGGTTGTGATCACAGGATTCGGTCCTGACGAACAAAACTTGCAATTGGCCAAGCAAATCCTCAACAATGGGCAACCCCTTTTCTTTTTAACGGATCTCTCATCATGGGTCCTCAGCGAAGTGAAAGCTGATCCTGAAGCAGAGAACAATCCCCATGCTGGCGAACTAGCCGTTGTCTATCAAACTGGAAATCTTGGGAAAGACGCTGTTTGCATTCTAGGATACAACGATGGGATTTGGATCGATGTCAATGGCAACAACGCCGTCGATTCAGGTGAAAAGGGAGCCTTTCTCGTTGAAGGTTTAGTTTCCGGTCGCTACATCTGGGTAGCTTACGATGCATTCCTTTCTAGTTCCGCTGTAGAAGATGCGCTAGCTGTAAGCAGGACGCCTATTGCGAATGGGAGCGAATCATTCGCTGTCGTCTTGGTCCCGATGCAAACGATTCAACCAATAGATCAAGAACCAGCCCCGTTGGAAATAGAGGACATTTCTGAGAATGTCAAGCTCAATGAGATCGTGCTTAAAGCGTTCTCTTCTCTTTTAGAACCAGTGGAACCGGCTCATCTAGAACCAGCGGAACCAGCGCATCTTGAACCAACAAAACCTGTTCATCCCGCTGAGCCAACCACACTTCCCGAGAAACCAACGGAAAGCAAGGGAAATCATCAAGGAACTACGCTGCCAATTCTCCCATCGACACCGATCATCGTGGCCCCACTCTCACTGACGATCAATTCACCTCTTCCAAACTCACGCGTACACGACTCTACCCTATGTTCAGTCGTCGTAGGAGGAGGCACACCAATTAAAGAAGTGGCATTTTTCGTCGATGGCAGTTTGACTTCGACCCTTACGACGCCGCCCTACCAAATCATCCTCACCACGACTTCCTGGAAAAAGGGGAAACATACCATCTCCGTCACAGCAACAAACGTCGATGGGGAACAAGTTTCGAAAAGCATTGAAGTCAATCGCAAAAAGAAACATTAACCTATTGAGGCGCCTGGGTGGTATTGGGGAAGTCGAACGTATTTTGTTCTTTCTTCCACCACGCTTTCCAGGCGTCCTTGTCTAAGCCAAAATTCACCCCAGCATACCCTGCAAGATCATTGAAAATATTGTCGCCGTAGTTGTCTGTCGTGTCTAAGGTTTCATATTGGAAAGTGTCTATCAGCACTGGAATCGCCGCGCGATCGTGCAGAGAAATAGCCGTCAAGGCAGCGGCACGCCTCACATAAAAGCTGGGATCGCGAAATAGGGTCTTCACTAACGCAAGCACTTGGGGATCGTTGCGGTCGCGCAATCCTTTTGCAACGGCATAGCGGACCATTTCTGAGTTGCTTTCAGCCCCCTGCTTCAACAAAGGCAAAACAGCATCTAGCGGCATTTTCGTCAAAATCAGCGCGGCTAAATACCTGTTTTCCTCCACAGGATCGCTCTTCATGACTTTTCCCAGAATGGGAATTGCTTGATCCTTGCCCAAAATTCCGACGAGTGCAATCGCCATTTTCCTCTCGGAGTCAGAGACGATCTCCCCTTTCTCTAACGCGCGTAAAAGTTCCTGAAAATCGATTGGCTTTTGATTTTGCAAAGCCCAAAGAGCCGCGTAATTGAACTGATCTTCAGGAATGCGTGCCGGGTTTTTTAAGAGAGGGGTTAAATCAACCGAAAGCTTTGGATCGGAAAACCGCTTCAAATCTATTGCTTCGTAGAGTTGTCGCCGCTTTTCGTAATCGGCTTTCAAGATAGCCTGCACCAAATCGGAAATAGGTTCCATGGGAAGCGGGAGATACGCGACATTCGACTTCCACCCTTTCAGCGGATCGAAGGGAAATGGCAAGCGAGGAACTGCAGGAAATTTTGCAAAGAGCTGCTCCGTCAAGCGATCACCTTTCAAAGGGCTAACAATCCCCACTTCATGCACCTCATCTCCCCAACATAAATGCGCGCCGCATTTCATCTCGCGCACTTCCTGTGGGAGGAGCGCATTCTGCCCCAATTCTAAGAAAAGCGCTGTCGGCCACTCATTGGGCGATTGCGGCATTTGCACATGTGCAGCACTCGTTTTTCCAAACTGAAGGCGATTATTGCCACCAAGATCGATGAAGACGCCTAACGCCGCTGGTTTTCTTGCCGTGCCTCCCCCTTGATCGGTGGTTTGAAAAGTGTTATTGCCCTCCGTGTTAATCAACATCCCCACGGATCGATCAGCACCGACTCCAATCGATCCCCAGCCGCCCTTAAACGCGCTATTGCCCCCTCTTTTCAACAGCAAACCCGCAGCCAAATGGAGGCCCTGTCCTTGAGCGTCGTAATCGGCCCGAAAGGTATCATCAGAGCCTTCTGCAACGAGAATGCCCGCGCTCAAAAAATAGGCTGAGCCTTGCCCAAGCCAAGGGATTTCAAAGCGATTGTGGCTGCCGCTGTTGTACAAGAAGGAAACCCCGCCATAAAAACTGGGAGTCCCAAGCCAAGGATCGCCACGCACGCCCGTCGATCCCCCTTGTCCAATGCCCCCCGCGCGCTTGCCTCCTTGCCCTAAAACGCCGCACACATAGGTATTGTTCCCCTCATTGTCGACGAGAAAGGCAACTCCTAATGTGCTAGAGGCAGCTTGCGCCATCCCCTCTTTAGCGCTGTAGTGGTTGCCTCCGCCACGATTCCATAACAGGGATGACCCAAAAAGAGCAAATGATTGACCACCAAATTTGAGCGTGTATTCATTATTCCCCTTCAAATTCATCAGCGCCCCAACGCCAAAAAAGCCACACCCTTGTGCATACGCATCAGCGCTATAGGAGTTGTTGCCGGCATAGCTCGCTAAAATGCCGACACCCAAAAAACCGCTCCCCTGCACGAAGTGCCCACCTTGGTACACGTTTCCCCCAAACAGATCGAGATGCAAAGCAGCCGCGCGGATGCCGCCCGTGCCCCCTGCCCGCGTTTGAAACCAATTGCTTCCCCCTAAATCGATAAAGAAATCCGCTTCCTCTGTGTGTTTAACATGTGAACGGGTCGAAACGATCAATTTGAGTCCCTGCTCCTCCCAGATGAAATCTTCAGGAAGGACGATGGCTAAAAAATCGGACCCATGCGCATAAACGTCATCGACAATCGCAGCCAATCGACGCGCACAATCGGCGAGCTTCGCCAAATCGACACGTGCCGCTAACTCAAAAAACTTCAGCGGCATCGGGCTATTTGTCGTAAAAAAAGCATATTCATCCCCTTCTGGATGCTCCCCAAAGAAAAAGCGGTTGTAGTTGTCCCGTAACCACTGCTTCTCTTCCTTAGACAAAACGCTTAAGAGCACCTCGACATCGGCATACACCTGCATAAACGTTTTCCAGTGGGAATCGATCACAGTGGCGGTCTCTTTTCCAAAAGCAGTGACAAAGCTTTCTGGAATTTGGGCGGAAGCAGCTAAATGTCGCTCTAAAGGCTCGAGAGGAATCCCTCCTGCCATCCACACGGCAGAGCTCATCTCAAACAAACTCTTCGTTTCGGAGCGGGCGCGGATTTCACGAGCCACCACTTCGGCATAACGAGGGAGATAAAAGGGATCGCCCAAGACGGCATCCACAACAGGAGAGCGTCCTAAAGGGGAATAGCCCCCTTCCACATAACGAGAAAGCGTGTAGGGGCGTTGGATAAACTGGTCGAGTTCTTCAGGAAGAGTCTCTGAATCAACAGATGTGAAAGAAGACGCTAAAACAACGCCAAAAAGAAGAGGAAAAGTCCACTTATAAGGCTTTGTCAAAGTCATAAATTAGTAGTTGAACAACCGATCTGAAAACTCTTCCCGTTCCCCTGGCCAGGCTGTATCCTCGCGCAGTTCCTCTGTCGGATCTTCATCCGCGCCATAATACATCATCTCTTGTCGGCGAAACCAAGGGCGCTCATCGACGTCGGCTTCTGCGACCAAATCACACTCTTCTTCGCAAATATAGTAAACCTCTTCCGCTGACATAGAAAATGGGACCGTCGCAATCAGGACAAAGAGTAATCGGTTGATCATAGTATTGTCTCCTTTGCAGCAGTTATCGACAAAACAACCTAATTAATCAACACATTTTCTTAGGTCCCCATTGTCCTCGACAAAAATCATTTTAAGCCGTAGACTTTCGCTATCAAATTAGGTGCTACTACAATGAACTTCAAAGCCCACCTACCCGCTGTCAGCGGGATGTTGCTCATCACAGGCACGAGCATTGGTGCAGGGATGTTGGCCCTCCCAGTCGTCACAGGCTTGGCAGGGTTTCTTCCAGCGCTTGCGATCAACTTCATCTGCAGCTTCTTCATGATGGTCACAGGGCTCCTTTTCCTGGAGGCCATTTTGTGGTCTCACGACGGAGCCAATGTGTTGAGTCTATCGGAGCACTTTTTGGGCAAGTGGGGCAAATTCGTTGCTGGTGTGACTTTTTTGTTTCTCTACTACTGCTTGATGGTCTCCTACTTCGCAGGCGGATCGCCCGCTCTTGCTTCCTTGCTTTCGCTTGGAACAGGAAACCCGATTGCTGCGCCGTGGAATTACGTGCTCTTTACAGGTTTATTTGGAGCGTTTGTCCTTTTGGGGACAAAAGCTGTCGATCGAGTCAATTGGCTGTTGATGATTGGCCTTGTTCTGTCGTTTCTTTTACTCATTATGGCCGGTTCTCAAGCCATTCAGCCCTCTCTTCTCAAGCGAGCCGATTGGAACTTAAGCTTAGCGGCAGCGCCGATCCTCTTTGGCGCTTACGGTTACCACAACCTCCTCCCCTCCTTATCGACCTATTTAAAGAGGCATGTCAACCACTTGCGTTTTTCGATCGTTTTCGGAACGATGATCCCGTTCGTAGTCTACTCTGTGTGGCAGCTCATGATCATTGGCACGTTGACTTTAGAAGAGATCCAAACGGCCGACCTAAATGGGGAACCGATCACCCAAACACTCCAAACGATTGTGGGGCACCCGTGGCTGGCACTATTTGGGGAGTTCTTTGGTTTTTTTGCACTTGTCACGTCGTTCTTAGGCGTCTCGCTCTCCATGGTCGACTTCCTGGGAGATGGGATCGGCATCCACAGACGTGGGTGGAATCGCTTTTTTCTCTGCGTCCTCGTCTTTATTCCACCAGCGATTTTTGCTTCGCTCCACCCGCGCGTCTTCATTGAAGCGATCGGAGTAGCAGGGGGATTTGGCGAAGCCATCTTGAATGGATTATTGCCGATTGGCATGGTGTGGGTCGGCCACCACACCATGGGCAAACACATGAAAACCCCGATCATCGGCAATCGTGGAGTCCTCCTCCTGTTGACCGCATTTACCCTCCTCATCATGGCTGTCGAAGCATACCACCTTTTGAGTTGATTATGGCAGATATTCTCGGATTCATCGAAAGAATTACCTTTCAGAGCAATGAAACCGGATATACAGTTGCCCAACTCAAGTCAACTCAACTAGCCGATCTGGTTTGTCTCGTAGGCTCAATGCCAGATGTTAAGCCCGGCGAAACAGTCCGCTGCCAGGGCGACTGGCAACAACACCTCGTCTATGGACGGCAGTTCTCTGTGAAAACGTACCAGATCGAAGCCCCTGCAGACCTGATCGGAATTAAAAAATATCTAGGCTCAGGTCTCATCAAGGGCATCGGTGCCAAATATGCCGCACGGATCGTTGCCAAATTTCAAACGGACACGCTCGATGTCATCGAGCAGACACCCGAGCGACTGCTCGAAATCGAAGGATTTGGCGCAAAGCGGGTCGAGCTGATCAAAACGTGTTGGAACGAACAAAAATCGATCCGCCAAGTGATGATCTTTCTACAGGGAAATGGCGTCAGCCCCGCCTATGCCCAAAAAATCTTTAAGGCGTATGGCGACAAAGCCATCGAACTCATGCGCGCCAATCCGTACCGGATCGCGCGGGAAATCCACGGCATCGGCTTTAAAACAGCTGATGAGATCGCTCTCAAAATGGGGATCGAAAAAAATTCTGTGGAGAGGATCGATGCCGGGATCGAATTTGCCCTTCTTGCCGCTTCTGACGAAGGGCATGTGTGCCAGCCGGTTTCAGAATTCCTCCCGTTTGCAGCGACCATGCTCGAGTGCAATCCTGCAGACATCGAAGCGCGCTTCAACCCGCTCATGGAAGAGAAGCGGATCGAAGTGGGTCAGATGGTCTTTGAAGGGGAAATCACGACGTTTATCTGGCTGCGCCGCCTCTTTTCAGCAGAAGTGGGGATCGCCAAGCAGCTGACACGGCTAAAACAATGCAAGTGCAGTTTGCGCGCTGTCGATATTCCCCGTGCACTTGACTGGGTCCAAAAGCAGTTGCAGATTGAACTCGCTCCTCACCAGTGCGACGCAGTTGCCCAAGCGATCAGAGAAAAAGTTCAGATCATCACCGGAGGACCTGGAACCGGAAAAAGCACGATTACAAAAGCCGTCTTGTCCATCACCGAAAAACTCACTCCAAAGATGCTCCTCGCTGCCCCCACAGGGCGAGCTGCAAAAAGAATGACAGAAATCACCGGTAGAAAAGCCTCGACTATCCACTCACTTCTCGAATACGAATTTAAATCGGGCAAATTTAAGAAAGGGTACGAAGAACCTCTCGATTGCGATCTCATCATCATCGACGAAGCGAGCATGATCGATACCCAACTGATGTACAGCCTGCTCAAAGCGATCCCCAACCACGCACGCGTGATCTTCGTCGGCGACATCAACCAATTGCCAAGCGTAGGCGCTGGCAACGTCCTCAAAGACATCATCAATTCCCGCATCATACCCGTCACCGAACTGACCCAGATCTTCCGACAGGCAGCAGGTTCTCGCATCATCGTCAATGCGCACAAAATCAACAACGGCCATTACCCAGAAATCCAAAACACCGCCGACAGCGATTTTTTCTTTATGGAAGCCGACGACCCCTTAGAAGTGAAAAATATCATCATCTCACTCGTCACACAGCGGCTCCCCAAAACATATGGATTCCATCCACAAGAGGATATACAAGTCTTAGCTCCCATGCGCCGGGGTGAAATCGGTACGGAAAACCTCAACACCTGTTTGCAGGAGATGTTTGCGCCCCGCGAAGGGGAAGAAGTGACCTGGGGTGGCCGACGCTTTATCGAGGGAGACAAAGTCATGCAAATCCGCAATGACTACCAAAGAATGGTTTTCAATGGGGACATCGGCAAAATCAAAAAAATCGACCACGATGAACACGAGGTGACGGTCATTTTCGATGGGCAGGCCGTTCTCTACCCCTTTTACGATTTAGACGACCTCATTCTCGCCTACGCCGTCTCAATCCACAAATACCAGGGAAGCGAATGCCCTTGCGTCGTCATTCCCATCCACACAACACATTTTAAACTGCTCCACCGCAACCTCCTCTACACAGGCGTGACACGCGGAAAAAAGCTCGTCATCCTCGTCGGCATGAAAAAAGCCCTGGCCATCGCCGTCCACAACGATGAGGTGAAAAAGCGCTACACAGGCCTCAAACAAGCCCTCGTCACCGCACAAAGCTCCACCCTCCATCCATAAAAATGCGATCAGGACCTAGTGAGTTTTACATTTTTTGGAACGAATAAATGTGATATTTCACACTTTTTGGTACGAATAAGTGTGAGATATCACACTTTTTGGTACGAATAAATGTTAGAAAATGCTAAAATGGGAGTATGAAGCGAAAAATCATGGAAAAGCTTTGTGCCTGGAAGGCACAGCAAACGAGAAAACCTTTGGTCCTGATGGGGGCCAGACAGGTGGGTAAGACGTTTGTTCTAAAGAAATTTGGGGAGCAAGAATATAAAAACACTGTTTATCTTAACTTTGAGGACAATCCTAAACTCTGCAAGCTGTTCGAAGGGAGTTTAAACACACAGGCGATCCTAAAAGCTTTATCCATTGAAATGGATGCAGAGATCGTTGCGGGCAAGACGTTAATCATTTTCGATGAAGTGCAAGAATGCCCAAATGCACTAAACAGCCTCAAATACTTTTGCGAAAATTCCCCTGACCAACACATTGTAGCGGCCGGCTCCTTACTTGGCGTCAAGCTATCGAATGAAAAAGGGTTTCCTGTTGGAAAAGTCCAGTTTTTAACTCTCTATCCTTTAAGTTTTCTGGAATTTCTAGAAGCTTTACACAAAGCGCGTTTAACAACTTTTTTTTCTGAATTAAATGTGATAGAACCCCTTCCTGAAAATTTACATGAAATTCTGCTAGGACATTTCAAGGAATACCTCTTCGTTGGAGGGATGCCGGAGGCTGTTGCAGAGTATGTAAACACGCAAAATTTCTCAAAAGTCAGAGAAATTCAAGAAGCGATACTTAATGCCTATGGTTTAGATTTCGCAAAGCATGCTCCAAAAGATCAGATCATGAAAATCAACCTCGTATGGAAATCAATTCCAAACCAGCTTGCCAAAGAAAATAAAAAATTTATCTACTCCGCACTTCGGACCGGCGGACGCGCTAAAGAATTTGAAGTGGCTTTGCAATGGCTAATTGAGGCTGGCCTCATCCATAAAGTATCCGTTGTCACCACTCCAAAAATCCCCTTATCTGCCTATGCTGATTTCAATATATTTAAAATCTACCTCCTGGACGTCGGTTTACTCGGAGCTATGTCTCAACTGTCTGCAAAAACCTTGCTTTATGAAAATGAGCTTTTTCAAGAGTTCAAGGGGGCAATCACTGAAAATTTTGTCGCGCAAGAACTCGTTCATAGCCACTACTCCTTATTCTACTGGTCAAGCGAAGGAAAAGCAGAGATTGATTTTGTCATTGAAAATGATGAGCTGATTTACCCCTTGGAAGTCAAATCGGGAAACTCAGCCAAGAAAAAAAGCCTGCGTGTATATGGCGATCTTTACCGCCCAAAGCTTCTCATACGCACGTCTCCGATGAATCTAAAAAAAGATGGCGACATCCTCAACTGCCCTCTATATTTCATCGAAAGGCTTCGCTCATTGCTCAAAAATGGGGATTCTTGCCTTTAGAGCTTCTAATAGTTCTGGAAAAACGAGCTTTCCATAATCTCCACCAAAATGTCCCTGATCAAGAAATTCGTGATATTCCGTATTTAATTTTTCATGGACATAACGTGCTTCTTCAATTGGAATCCAGGGATCGTTAACGGAAGCAAATTGAATAATCCATTTTTGGTTTTGCATGATTGATTTCCAATCCCAGGGACGATTAAAGTATCCACTTTGTTTTTCCGTAGATAAACCCAAATCGGTATGATAGGCCCCTACAAGCACTGATCCAAGCAATCTATTGGTCTCTGCAAAACGCATGGCCGCAATCGCTCCTGACGAATGTCCAACGAGAACGGTCTGATCATCAGCCTTAAGGTCATTTTTTAAAAATGGGATCCAATACGATTCTCGAGCAAGCTGACTGTCCGGAAATTCAGAAGCAATGACTTCTATTTTCAGCTTTTCCAATTCCTCTTTTAAGTAAGGAAACCAGTTATCATTTGGGCCACCCCCACCGTTTCCAGGAATAAAAATGACTTTCATCGTTCACCTTCAGTAGAAGTTCTAACTCAAGCGGGAAGCAACAACTTGGTCGTTGCCATAGTAATGATCTTGAGAATATGATTGCAACAAAACCAATTAGGAAAACAGATGTTTGGAAGCACTTCCCCATCATCCATTGAGAAAATCTCTCAATCATTGGGTGCACAGTTTTTTACGAATAAGTGTAGGCTTCGCTCATCTGTCGACAAGATTCGGTTAAGTTCTTGTGAAAGACCCGCTGTGATTAGGTAGGCTCTTCAGCTACGGAGTATGTTATAAGCCCGCGCTCGCTAGCTGATGCGTTCAATATTTTAAGATTATCCTGAGAAAAGGTTAATATCCAAGTAGGTTTAACTACTTGTTTGGTTATCTGTGCAACCATTTTTTCACTTAGGTTGCTATTGGAGGGTATTGCCAGTTTCAAGCTTGCTTGTATACCACTAGCCAAATCCTTAAAAATTGTGACAGCGGCTACTTGCTTTTCAAAAATTTCAACTATGTTTGAGACCATTGCGTCGTAGACTTTAGGATCAAATGTTCCACCAAAGAACTTACCCGCGATTGCAACGGCCTTACCGATGGAAATGAATTTGTTGCGGGAACTGATGAATTTATCAGTTGCTTTAACCGCAACCGAAACTTGACTTAAAAAAGTGTCGATATTCCTTTTTAAAATCATTGGGTCATCAACTGTAAGGCTTTTTGTGGCTTGCAACCAAGCAATATACGTCGCTGTCCATTGATTAACAAACTCATCCGTTGCTAAATTAAGCGTTTTCTTTTCTCTTTCTAGGGCCGCTAGGACTCTTCCATATATGGCTAGTCGATATAAAACATATGTGACGACAAGAGCTGCCAAGGCCACGGCAGTGGTTTTCATAGTAACGGCAGGGGCGCTGGATTTTACAAGATTAAAGAAGCGTCCTCTAAGAGAGTCGGCTTGATTGATCATCGTGGAATAGAGCGAAGTCTGAGAGATTGGCTGGTTGATCGTTAATGAATGCATATTATTATTTCCCCTTTTTAATAAACTAATTTTAATTTTCTAAAAATGATTATAGCAAATTGTCTAATATAAAGCAATCAAAATAACATGAGCTGTCTATCTTATCCTGCCCTTGGGATACGTTCATTTTCTGTGGTAAATGACGAAAAAATGAACGTATTTTCGTTATATTATCACGCTTTCCTAACTTATCGTAGAAAAATACCTGATCGAGGCTTGACATGACTAGCATCGAAGTATAGAATCTATGTCTAAAATCCGACTTGCGCCCGCGCAAGTAGGGTTAAAAAGGAGCCATAAATGTCTTCATGCCCAACTGCTATCGTGAGAGTGGGTCAGTTTCCAAGAATATTCGAGCCTACTCCTTGTTATTACAATCCCTGGAAAATATTTGCGATCAGCCCCCTCTCGTGTTTTGTTGTTGGAGCTTTGAGAATTGCAGGCACACAAGGGGCATTTGGCGATAAAAAATATATAATAGACACCGTAGGATTTTTAAGTAATTTTCTGCTCAATACAGCCGCTTATTGGGTTGCATCCGATGGCGTAGAGCTCAAAGACAGAGTGCATATCAAACGAGCTATTTGGGCTAGTTATCTCATTTTTCCGGTTATTTTGTTGGACATCACTAACCCCAATTTCATCGATTCTTGTGGAGAGGATGCACTGCTCATAAGAGTGGCTGTTGTTTTTGCAAATACGCTCTTGCTCATCGCCCTAACTTCGTATGCGAATAAAGACACTCCCCACCTCAATGTGGTGAGTAGGCAATATGAGCAGCAGTTAATAGTGGCTAATATGACACAAACTAATGAGAATGAAATGCTATAATGGAGATGTAGATCATGAATAGCAGTTCCTTGTATCGTCTTCATTACTGTACCCTTTACCTAAGAATGCTCTTTTGCAAAATCTCAGACTAGCCTAGCCAATAGCAAAAAATACTATACACTCTGGCAAAATTTTCCTAGAATGCAAATAACATACGCGGATTACCGCCATGGGCTTTTCCAAAATTTGTTTGGAAAAGTTCGGGAGCAACTTTCTAAAAGGAGTGGATTGTGAAGAGATCTATTTTATTGCCTACATTATTAGCCCTGCATCTTGTGACAGGTACATTATTTGCTGCAGGGGCGGCTTCCGAAGGGGTCAACGGGAAAAGCGCCCCTACGACTGCTGATGTGCAAAAGCTCGCCAATGAGCTTGTAAAGAATTTACCCGGTGAATTTAAACTGGATAATACAAAATCGGAAAAATTGGGGGATTATAACCTGCCATCGATGAAAAATGGGGACTGGATTCTAAGCGACCATCCCTTGCCTTTGGTAGACAGTTTTACACAGAGAACCTCCGCTTTTGCTACAATCTTCGTTAAGTCGGGAAATGAGTTTGTAAGAGAGTCCACCTCCCTCATGACAGAGAGTAATGCAGATGCTGCAGGGACTACGTTAAGTCACTCGAATCCCGCATACGACAGTTTGATGAACGGGAAGCGTTTTACAGGTGTTGTTGAATTGTTCGGCGTAAAGTATATGGCTGACTACGATGTTTTTCGTGACAAAGATGGGAAAGTGATCGGCGCTTACTTAGTTGGAATTCCACTCAATTAAAGTGAAATATCTTTTACCTTCACTTAGAGTTTTGACAGGCGCGTTAATTGTTGACCCATGAGAAGCATGTCAAATTCGTGTATGGCGTGCCATCGGTTGTTTAAATAGGCACATCCATGAGTTTCTACGAATTGCTGGACTAAGCGCTCATGCTCCTCACACTTTGAGTTTTTGTGTTCAACAAACCCATACTTATTTTCAATTTTTTCCAACTCTACTATATAATTTCCCTTAGAATCAAACTCAGGGAGAATTTTTGGAAACACGAGAAGTGCACTCATGGAACTGAAGAGTTTTTTGATCTGCTCTACTTTTAAACCTTGGCTTCCGATGATGCTAAAGCGATTTGTAGCCGTCATGTAGGCCAACGATAATTGATGCTCTTTGTCTCGCTTTAAAGCCTTAGCCATTTCTTTTACGGTAACCACACCTTCAGGACCATTCTGACTCACAAAACAAAAACCCAATCTCTCTGTATTGATCATATTATTTCTCCTAGATTAATGCGTTATTATATTAAACTATTGTTATTAAATCAACATAAATGTTTGTTTGAAATTATAATTTAACAACCTTGCTTTGGTTTGGCTTGACATGAGTAACGTCGAAAGTATAAGATTCAGTCCCTTAAAACCCGCCTGACTAATGAAAATGAAATGTTAAAGTGGAGAGATAGATCATGAGAAGCTATTTGTTATATCGACTTCCTTGCTGTGCCCAATGTCATGCTGTGAAGCAGGAAGGACCCTGGCTTAAAACTGATGGGACTGCCGCAAAAACCACTGAAAAACTCCTAAACTGCTCAGGGTGTCTTCTTACCCGCTATTGCAATGCAAGCTGTCAAAAAAGCAATTGGAGCGCACACAGAGTCAATTGTATCCATTCAAACCATGGCATCTTGCCCGGAGAAATGGATAAACTTGTTCATCAGAGCGCGTGTGAGGTTCAAGCAGGAAAAATCGTCCTTTACTTAGACAGCGCGAAACAAGTTTTAAACGTCGAAAAATTTCCTCAAGAAGACAATGAGGGAAAGTTAGTCGTCGATGTGAAAATGAATGGTCAATTGATTGGAAGCTGCCTCTATCTTTTGTGTGCACAATTACCTGACGCCTTGCAAGAAAGGATAAAAGCTGCGAAAAACCTCGTTGATGATGCAAAAGATAGCACGATGCTGGGGATTGCTCAAGATGTTGCGGCTCTTGGCTTATATGACAAAGCCTTTGATCTGGTTTCAAATTGCGTTGTACAAGCGTCTTCAAAAGTCAATTTTTTCCGTTCCGTTGTTTCACAAATGATTTTAAAGAATGTTCCTCATGAAAAAATTGTGCAGTTAGCTACAAAAATTGGTTTATCTGCTCACCAAATTCTCGATGAAGTTGTCGTTCTTTATGCTAAGCATGACAAAACCCCAGTAGCCTTTGACTTGGCAATAGCGTCGGACAGGCCTAGCCATTATGTTGGTCTCATTATTTCTGCTAACCTTGATAAGTCAACAGTTGAAGATGATGCAAGACATCTTGTTCACCTGCTTGAAAATAGCACTTTGCTAGATTCTGTTCAGAAGTAACTTTATGTACCTTCGTTCTGCAAGAGCGGCTTGTTTCTGTCGCTTGATGGATTCATGCTGCCCATTTCGAGGGACACGCTCTGCTTTTTTGATCCGTAAGAGTTAAGGTTGTATCTCTCTTGAGCTTTTACACGTGCCGACGGGATAAAGCAAATTGCAAAAGAAGAGCCGACGATTTTTGTGATGCGGATAAACAGAGACTTTCCTTGGTGCTCTTTCCACTTTTCAGGGGCTTTGTAGCGTATGATCCTCGAGGCGATCACCCCGTTGAGAAGAAGTCCAAGCCCAGTTATGGTGCCAAACGTTAGGCCTAAGATGGCGTTGACATTGCTCAGGCGAGAATGTTCCGTCTGCTGAATAGTCAAAGGATTTGGTTTAACAATTAGAGGGATGATCTGCGTCGTGGTAAGGCCATTGGCCGTTTGTGTATTGCTTACGCCGACTGCAAAGGTCTTTGCACTCGTCATCGTCGTCATACTAGCTTCGAGTGGAATGCCCTCCACCATATTCGTCGTAGGATTGTACTTAAGTCCCTCCGGCAAATTTGCAAAATCTTGCACGGTTGCTTGCCCATCGGGCTCTGTAAAGGTGTTGCCAGGCAAGTTGTACGAATAGGAAACCCCTGCAGTCGCATCGGGAAAGACAAAAGGGTTTACCACGGGAAAGCGATCTGCAACGACAAAGGTCACTGTCTGAGGGGGAGAAATCCCCCCAAAGTTATCCTTAACAGCATAGTTGATCGACACAGAACGCCCCACATCAGCCGGCGTCACGGTCATCATCAGGTATTTCCCATTTGCACTCACCGCGGGATCGGTCTCTGGATCGAGGTAGACGCTCAGGAGATCACCATCGAGATCAGTCCCTGTAACGATGTACGACCAGACTGTTTGAGGCGGCGTATTACTATAGACCGTTTGGGTGCCTGTCGGCCCCGATACAAAAGCTGGATTGCGATTGAGCACCTCAAAAGGAACTGCAAATGTGGTTTGCCCATTGTAGTGCCCATCGTTGACGCTGATATTGAGAATTTGCGCTCCGCGAACAAACCCTTGCGGCAAGTTCCAGCAAATGGTCGCAGATCCATTCGCCTGAGTTGTGGTAAATCCAGCTGGCAACGCTCCCCCATTAAAGCCAAAACTCCATGTAAGAGATTGATCATTGGGATCTGTCGCCGAGAAACTCGTGCACTTAAATTCCCCAATCGTTCCATTTTGCGGCATGGCAGGAGCCGCAATGGGGGGTTGATTGAGCTTAAAGTCTGTGATATTCATGTTAGAGCCACTTTGATACCAGAGCGTTCGCAGCGTCTGCTGATCGGGGAAAAAGGCAACCGACATCATCCCACCAGAGCCCACAGTCACTGTGTCGAGCGGCGTATCGCAACCTGCCGGCGCAAGGGTGACTGCATCGAGCACCCTCACCACAAGTGATCCACCATTAACAATCATCACCGCTAAATACTCGGGTTGGTTAGGGTTCTTCGGGTCGTAGTTCGTTGCTACTTTAACAGACTCCACTAACCCTCCATCATCGACCGATAAAGCCGTCACAACCCCATTTTTCCGATTCACCCATCCTGCGTGCAAATCACCGCCGAATGTCTTCCAAAAGGTCACTGGCCCACTTTTTGTTGTAACAGTCACGGGAGCCACGGTCGGGTCAGGAGTCTCTCCATTGAAGATCAAATTCGATGTGTACAAGTGCGTGGACCCACTGAAAACGTACGCCCGTAAACCATCTTTATCATGGCAAACTACAAGCTTTTGCCCTGTTGGGTATTGCCCACTGGAGACAGTTCTGCATGGCAGATAAATACCCCCTGATGAAAACATCTGAAAAGCAGAGAGTACATTGGCAGAGGAGTCGACTTCGAACGAACGTATTCCCTCACCTCCTCCCGCATATGCTATAAAAGAGACTTCAATGTTCCCGTTGAGAAGCCGAGTACTAGACAAAGCCGTTGGAGCCTGTAGATAATAATCATACAAAAGCGCCGTGCGATCTGTGGATCCATCTGGATTCAATACCAAAAGATATATTGAATAATCCCCGCTATACACGGCCGATCCTGTTGAATAGCAAATGCCTATTTTCCCATTGCCAAAACGCGCACCCCCTCCAAAAACCATCGGAATATTGTTCACTGCGTTCACTGACATGGGAACCGCTAACTCCGTCCCATTGTTAGCATTTACGGATATCATGATCGGACCTGAAGTCAGATAACCTTGACTCAACATAGCAATAAACGTTTTGTTTCCATCTAATGTAGGGATAATCGCAGACCCTCCGCGGCCGACTGCTCTCACACGCCCTGTAACCCCACTTGGAAAGACGTAGCTCAGGCAGTCTTGGGAAAGGAGCCTTCGGCCAAGGTTTGAGACGGGCTTAAGTCCTTCAGCCTGGCTGACCAATGAAAGCAAAGAGGAAATCATGGCCATTCTTGGATTTTGTTGCATGATTGAGGTGGCCAAATAGGCCGTTGTGGCTTGGACGGCAAACAGCTGGGTCTGAACAAAAATCGTATCGGATAGCTTTAGAACACGCCCTTCCAGAAGGGCTCCTTGGTGAGAAAGCGTCATGTGTTCATTGATCCGTGGCAGGGCAAAGGCAGAAGCGCAAAGATAACCAACCAATAAACGACTCAGTAAATCCCAACGCTCCGACTTCCAACGTTTAGCGCATACACCATAACTAACGGAGCTAGAGCGAGCGACAACTTGCTGCAAATAGCCGGATACTTTTACTTCCCAAAGAGCTCCACTCATCTCCTCCGTTCCTTCAACGAAGATCACAGGCTTTAATCCATTTTTAGTAGCCGAAAAGGTATAACGTCCTTGGTCATCTTGTGTAATTTCAATCAAAACATTCCCCTCTGGAGTCTCGAACAGAGCGCTTTTCGCTTTTTTTGTTTGGAGTACCACATCTCCAACGGATTTGGGGCGCAAATCGGGGAGCAAACGTCCAAGGCTAGCTGTCGTGCGATCGAGGATGTGAAAGGCAAATTGAGTCAATGTTTCTGCAACGTGAATAACCGGCTGGGTAAAGAACTGAAAGCTCGCTAAAGTAGAAAATTTATGAAAAGTAACCGACATTTTGTTTGGCTCCTGCAGGTTCTGTATTTTTGAGAGAGATTGTAAGCAGTGTTTGTATTGAGGTCAAAAGATATTGACCAAATAGCCAAACGTTGCGTATTTTGGTGGCGAATTGCACCGTACAAAGCGCGAACCTCTATTCATGAAAAAAAACTCTCGCAGCTTGTCGCGGTTCTCGTCAAATCGCTTAGTCAAAACATTTTTTAGCCTCTGCGCGGCGTTGTGCATCTCGCTCCTTTTGTGGGCACAAACACCGACATCGACCGTTCAACTCCCCGATTCCAACCACGCGCTCACCTTTTACGCCAATCAAACGAACGATAATTTGACAAAGACATTTCAAGCGGCTATCGAGAGTGCGCAAGATTCGATTTTGATGATCACCTACTCGATCAGCGATCATACGATCATCGATTGTTTAAATAAGCAAGCTGAGAGCGGCATCCCGGTCAAACTGATTTGCGATGCAAAAACTTCGCCCCGCCTCGAACAAAGATTGAGCCCTCATGTCCATCTGGTAAAAAAATATGAGAAGGGGTTGATGCATCAAAAGATCCTCATCGTCGATCATCGAAACGTGTGGCTCGGATCAGCCAATATGACTTCCGATTCTCTCAAAATGCATGGAAACCTCGTTCAGGGGATTAACAGCCAGGAACTTGCCGCCTTTCTGGAGAAAAAGGCTGCTGTGCATGAAGGACAAGCGGGCCGCCTTCCTTTTCAAGATACGTTCACGGTCGGCAATCAAGCCGTTGAAATTTGGTGGCTGCCCTGCGACCAGACAGCTGTGCAACGGTTGCAAAAATTGATCGATTCCGCCAAAAAAACGGTGCGCGTTGCGATGTTCACCTGGACGCGGTACGACCTTGCAAGATCGATCATAGAAGCTGCGAGACGGCAAGTCGATACAGAAGTCGTGATCGATTACCAAGCGGGAAGAGGCGCCGGAGCCAAAATTGTGGCTCTCCTCAAAGAGTACAACATCAAAGTGTTTTTAAGCCGGCCAGGGCCACTGCTTCACCACAAGTTCCTCTACATCGACGGAGAGATCCTGGTCAACGGGTCTGCCAACTGGACAAAAGCAGCATTTACCCAAAATGACGATTGTTTTATTGTCATTGAGGGATTAACTGAGTCCCAGAAGCTCCAAATGGATGAGCTTTGGGAAACAATACGCTCAGACGCGCAACCACCATGAAAATCGCTCTCCTTGGATTTGGCAAAACCGGAAAAATGTGCGAACAAGCGGCACAAGCGCGCGGTCACACCATTGTGGGCACAATTACATCGACAACGCCCCCTTCCACTCTTGACCAAATCATCCTTCCTGCAGATGTTTTGATCGATTTCTCCCATCCCGAAGCGGTGGGTCGCCACATTGAACTTGCCGCCAAACACCGCAAGAACCTCGTCATCGGCACCACAGGGTGGTACGAGCAACTCCCCGGGCTTAAAGAGACGATTGAGAAGGCAGGGATCGGATGCCTTTATGCTCCCAATTTTTCTATGGGCGTGGCTCTCTTCAACGCCCTTCTCGCTAAAGCGGCAGCCCTATTTACTAAAGAACACGGCTATGCCATCAGTGCCTTTGAAATTCACCACGAAAAAAAAGCTGATGCTCCCTCAGGCACAGCCAAGACGCTGGCAGCGACAATCGAGCATACGGGAGGCCAATCTGTGCCAATTTCCAGCGTGCGCGTCGGAACAATCCCAGGGATTCACACTTTTCTGTTCAATTCTCCCCACGATACGATCACATTGACTCATACGGCTCACAACAGACAAAGCTATGCTGAAGGCGCTGTCGCTGCAGCCGAATGGATCAGCACACGCACAGGCCTGTTCACATTTAAAGACTTCTTTGCCAAGGAACTTCTATGATCCGCTTAAAGGGAGCTTATACGGCTCTGGTCACCCCTTTCACCGCCGAAGATGCGCTCGATCAAGAGGGGTTGAGAACGTTGATCGATTTGCAAATAAAAGCCGGCATCGATGGAATCGTCGTCATGGGCTCGACAGGCGAATCCCCTACCCTTTCAAGTGAGGAGCGGCAACAAATTGTCCAAATTACCCGCGAAACACTCCCAAAAGAGATCCCCTTGATTGTGGGGACAGGCCATAGCTCGACAAAGCAGACGATCGCGAACACCCTTCAAGCGGAAAAGCTAGGCGCCGACATGGCCCTTGTCGTTGCTCCCTACTACAACAAACCGACTCCTGAAGGAGTCTACCAACACTATTCAACGCTTGCCCGTGCGACTTCGCTGCCCTTAATTGTATATAACTCACCCGGGCGGACAGGGACTCAAATCTCTGTAGAGACGGCTAAAAGACTGGTTTCGCTCCCCTCCATTGTCGGCATGAAAGAGTCGTCGGGAAATATTAGCCACACAAGCGATATGATCGAAATGGTGCGGCAAGAGCGGCCTGAATTCAGCATTCTCACAGGCGATGATCCATTGACGCTCGCAACGGTGGGCCTCGGTGGTCAAGGGGTGATCTCTGTCATAAGCAATCTCTTGCCCGACTTGGTCAAAGCACTCGTTTGGTCAACCTTAGAAGATGACATGAGCACCGCACAAGAACTCCACTATTTCTTGATGCCTTTGATCAGGGCCCTCTTTCTCGAGAGCAATCCAATCCCCATCAAAGCGGCCCTTGCCCTCCAAGGGCTTCCCGGAGGCAAGTGCCGCCTCCCCTTGTGCGAGATGCAGCCCGAAAATCATAGAATGCTCGAAATAATTTTAGAGCCATTTGGCTCGCCTTATTCGATCCGCTCGAAATAAATCGTTGCTTCTGCTTCTATGTCCCTCGCGATAATACAATAATTGGTGATGGCACAAAAAGCAGGATCATCTTTTTCATAGATAACTTTATCTCCTACGAACCAGACCTCAAATTTTTGTTCATCTTCCTTATCATATACACGACTCTTCCAACGAGATCCGTCGCTCAAAGTCAGATAGACAGTGGAATAATTTCTTTCGATTTTTTTGATGGTTGGAAAATCTTGCGTTGAAATTTTCGGTTCAAACGTGTCGTAACTTGAATCATAATTTTTAGCTTGAATGAGATCGTAATTGCTTAGCTTAACACTACCGACAGCCGAATCGCCATCCCGACCATTGCTTACATAGGAAATGTTAATATGATCTCCAACTTTCCATGTATTAAAGTCATCATCATAAGAAGATACCCAAGAAGATCCATCACTTAATTCAAGAACACGATCGAAATCCTTTAGCATGTGGTACTCTAAATCTCTCACTTTCTCAATTTTTTCAATTGTAGGAAGATGTTCAAATGACTCCAAAGCAACCTGAGGAAGGTACATAATTTGTGCTTCTAAGTTAATCAAGCGTAGCGATTCGAACACTTCCTCCATGACGACGGAATCCACATGATCTCCAGGATTCCACATTTTTAGAAGTTCATTTTCAATAGGCAATAAAGCGTTGGAATACACAGTCCCGTTACTTAAATAAAAATAGGTGGCATCAGGCTGAAATTCTACGCGATCTAACGTTATAGTATATTTCTGCAAAGCGTTTGGCTCTTCAGCTTGCAGCTGAACTCCAATGGCTAACAAGACAAATGCGCATATCGTGGAAAATGCTTTCATATGTTCCTCAGGTATGGGTTAAAAGCACCTGAGTATATAGGAAAAAGGGAAAAAAAAGATAGAAAATTCAAGCTAGGAAAGGGGTCCCAGGCCTGACCCCCCTTCCCTTTTTTCTTTTATTTGATTGCCTCAAAATAAATCGCTGCATCTGCATCCATATCTATTGAGATAATGCTGTAATTGGTTATCGAAGTAAAAACTCTCTCATACTTATCATAAATCACTTTATCTCCTACGAACCAGACCTCAAGTTTTTGTGCATCTTTCTTATTATATAAACTCGTCTTCCAACGAGATCTATCGCTTAGTATCAGAAAGGCAGTTGGAACGCTACTCCATTCAAATTCTTTTCTCACTTCAATTTTTTGAATGGTTGGAAACTGTTCCTGAGAAATTGCAGGGGCAGTCTTGAACTCGGCAGCACTTGAATCATAATCTTTAACTTGAACGAGATCGCAATTAATCATTCCGACATAATTAAATTCATCACCATCCTCCTGCTCGCTACCCCTATCGTGCGGTGCATAAGAAATGTTGATGTGATCTCCTACTTTCCAATAACGAAAGTAATCTTCGTAATGTGATACCCAAGAAGATCCATCACTTAGTAGAAGATTAGAATCGAAAACTTTTATTGAAGCTAACTCCAAATTTCTAGACTTCTCAATCTTTTCAATCGTAGGAAGATTTTTTTGCGAAGATAGCTCCAAAGCAACTTGAGGGGAATAAAGAATTTTTGCGTCAAGATCAATTAAGGAGAGTGATTTTATCTTTCCAATATTTATTTCTGCATCAATGTGATCCCCAGGATTCCATAACTTTAAAAGTTCATTTTCACTGGGCAATAACGTGTTAGAATAAACAGCGCCATTGCTTAAATGAACGTAAGTGGCATCAGGCTGAAATTCTACACGATCTAAAGTTATAGTATATTTCTGCAAAGCGTTTGGCTCTTCAGCTTGCAGCTGAACTCCAATGGCTAACAAGACAAATGCGCATATCATGGAAAATGCTTTCATATGTTCCTCAGGTATGGGTTAAAAGTACCTGAGTATATAGGAAAAAAGGAAAAAAAAGATAGAAAATTCAAGCTAGGGAAGGGTGGACCCTATGGGAGATGGGGTCATTGAGAAAACCCCAGGCAATCGCCTGGGGTTTATAGCATGGTTAGTGCTGGTAGGCGTGAAGGGCGGCCAAGAGCAGCAGGGCAACGATGTTGGCGATCTTGATCATGGGGTTGATCGCTGGACCAGCCGTATCTTTGTACGGATCGCCAACGGTGTCCCCTGTAATCGCCGCATGGTGTGCGTCCGAGCCTTTTCCACCGTGGTGCCCTTCTTCGATGAGCTTCTTGGCATTGTCCCAAGCACCACCACCAGATGTCATCGACAGACCGACGAAGAGGCCGGTGATCACAATCCCAAGCAGCATTGCACCGACAGTTGTGAAGGCTTCGTTTTGTCCGACAAAGAAATTGATCACAAAATACACCAAGATGGGGGCTCCGACTGGCAAGAGCGAGGGCACAATCATCTCTTTAATCGCTGCTTTTGTGAGGATGTCGACAGCGCGTCCGTAGTTAGGCAGCGCAGTCCCTTCCATTAAGCCGGGGATCTCTTTAAATTGCTTTCTCACTTCGATCACAACAGAACCTGCTGCACGGCCCACTGCCATCATGCTAAGAGCGGCAAACAGGTAGGGCAACAATCCACCGATAAAGAGTCCAACGACGACATAGGCGTTTTCGAGTTGGAATGATGCTTGGTTGGAACCAAAATAGTGTTGCAGATCTTCGATATACGCCGAAAACAATACCAAAGCCGCAAAACCAGCTGAACCGATCGCATACCCTTTGGTCACCGCTTTTGTCGTGTTTCCAACGGCATCTAAAGCGTCTGTCACTTTGCGCACCTCTTGTGGGAGCTTTGCCATTTCAGCAATTCCACCGGCGTTGTCAGTCACAGGGCCATAGGCATCGAGTGCGACAATCATGCCAGCCAAGGCCAACATCGTCGTTGCAGCAACCGCAATCCCAAACAGGTTTGCGTTGGTATACGACACTAAGATCCCGCCGCAGATCACCAGCACAGGCAAGGCTGTCGCTTCCATCGAAATGGCCAAGCCTTGGATGATGTTGGTGCCATGTCCCGTCGTCGATGCTAAAGCAATACTTTTCACCGGACGGTATAGAGTCAGCGTATAATACTCTGTAATCCAAACGAGCAATCCCGTTACAACAAGGCCTGTGAAGGCGCACCAGAGTAAGTTAATCCCGGTGAATGAAACGCCATTGGCTTCGTAGCTCACATCAAATCCTAAAAGCCATTTTGTCAAACCGACAATCGCAACTGCAGAGACAACCGCTGTTGTGATGATCCCTTTGTAAAGAGCTGCCATGATGTTGTGTTTAGGCCCGAGACGGACGAAAAATGTTCCGATGATCGAAGCCAAAATGCACACAGCGCCGATGGCGAGTGGGAAATACATCATCTTGTCTAAAACATCGCCCGAAAAATAGATCCCTGCCATCAGCATCGTACCGACGATCGTCACGACATACGTTTCGAACAAGTCAGCGGCCATCCCGGCGCAGTCGCCGACGTTATCGCCGACGTTGTCTGCAATCACAGCTGGGTTACGTGGATCATCTTCTGGAATCCCGGCTTCAATCTTCCCCACGAGGTCAGCGCCTACATCTGCGCCTTTCGTGAAGATCCCGCCACCCAAACGTGCGAAGATCGAAATGAGCGAAGCTCCAAAGCCAAGGCCTACGAGAGCTTCTAAGATCGAGCGCGTCTCGAGTCCTGAATTTTTCAAGTATAAGTAGTAACCAGTGACACCGATGATGCCTAAACCAACGACCAACAAACCGGTAATGGCGCCTGATTTGAATGAAACATTAAGAGCGCTTTGCAAGCCGTGACGCGCTGCTTCAGCGGTGCGGACGTTCGCGCGTACAGAGACGTTCATTCCAATGTAACCAGCAACTCCCGAAAGGCATGCACCGATCACAAAGCCGATCGCAACATGGATCCCGAGCAACCAAGCTAAAAAGGCAAAAATCACGACACCTACGATCGCAATCACTTGATATTGCCTATTCAGGTAAGCACGTGCTCCTTCCTGAATCGCTGCGGCAATTTGTTGCATCTTGGGGGTTCCGGTGCTAAGAGATAAAATCGATCGGATGAGTAGAACGCCATACAAAATAGCCACCACCCCAGACCCAATAACAAAAGCATATTCGTTAAACATGGAAATGACACCTCTAGTTTTGGTTAAAGCCTTCACGCACTCTCTAGAAAAAGCCTAGTTTGATTATCATAAATACCATACACAAACTCCCTCTATAATTTCAACCTTCTCTATAAGAGCCTTTCCCGCTGTGCCTCTCTTTTCTATTGAAATCAAAAGTTGCCAAATGAAATAAGTGGGCTATGGAACAAGAGCATCACGATACCGACCATGCCTACAGCGCAGACTCGTGGAGAATCTTTCGGATTTTAGCAGAATTTGTCGATGGGTTTGAATCGATGACCAACATCGGCCCTTCTGTTTCCATCTTTGGGTCGGCGCGCTTTCAACCAGCAACTCCCTATTACAATCTTGCTATCGATGTGTCAGAACAGCTCTCCCAAAGGGGATTTGCCATCATTACGGGCGGGGGGCCAGGGATCATGGAAGCCGCTAACCGCGGGGCGCAATCGGCAAACGGCCGCTCCTGTGGCCTTGGGATCGACATCCCAACAGAGGCGGAGTCAAACGAATTTGTCGACAGCAAGTACAATCTGCGCTTTCGCTATTTTTTTGTGCGAAAAGTGATGTTCATTCGGTATGCTCAAGGGTTTGTCTTTCTGCCGGGTGGTCTTGGAACTCTCGACGAGCTATTTGAAGCGTTGACGTTGATCCAAACAAAAAAGATTCAGCCTTTTCCCATTTACCTCATGGGAAAGGTGTATTGGGAAGATCTCTTAAAGTGGATGCGAGAGACAGTCATCGCACAAGGCTGCATCAGCGAAAGCGACCTAAACCTCTTGCACGTGACCGATGATCCGGAAGAAGTTGCCAACGGGATTGAAAGGCACTTCCAACGAAACCGTTTCGTGAAAAATTTCTAGGCCGCTTTCTCTGTTAGACTGGGTTTCCATCCTTATCGCGTACGCGCCTATCTCCTCTATCAATAGGGCGAGTGATGACAAAAATTGGGTTACCGTTCTTGTCGTACATGGCGATGGGAGCGCTTGGCCTTGATCCCGAAGCGCTGACGCTGCTTGCAGGGATTGGATAGCCTTCTTTATCGTACATCATTCCAAGAGGGGGAGGTCGTCTTCTCTCAGCTCTCTCAGCTACAGATCCACTTCTTGTGATGTCACTGTAAGAAAGAACGGGAACTTCTGCTCTCGTATCCCAGACCACAGTAACCTCTTTTCCCGAAACCTCAATAGGCGGCACACGCACTCCATTCACCTTTTGATAGTTCCAAACAGCTGAAGCAAAGAGCTCGTGCATCGCCCTGTCTATTTGGTTTTTTGCGTCTAAGAGGATCGCTCCAACCTCTCGAAGGGTGCGAGCCCCTTCAGTTTTATAATTGGCCGGCAATGAAACGGTTGCAAAAATGTTCTCCGACGGAGCCACAGACAAATCCGCACTAATTACTGATTTGTCCTTCTCCGCTTCGCTTACTGCCTTTAATCTACTTTGGATTTCACCCAAAGTCCAGCGATAAGCTCCTACATTGTAATAGTGTTGAACATAACTCATAAAATCCTCAATTAACGATAAATTACATAAGCTGCGCGCGCCGAAGTTAATCGGGTGGCATTGATCAGAAGGTTTGGATATCCTCCCCTCAACGAACCGCCGTGGATACCCACAATAATGACATCATCGACACTCCATTGCGATGTCACAGGCAGGTCATAGCTTGAAACTTCCATCTGCCTTCCATCATTTAAGAAAACCATGTCGTAGTTGTTCCCTAGAGCTGGATTGACCCGGTAAATTCTTTCAATTCTCTTTGGATTCACTGGCGCACCAACTAAATTCACGGGAACAGATCCCCCTGTGCACTGGTTGAGGATCCGGTATTCATAATCATCGTTAAAGCCTAGCTTATTGCTCTCTGTTACAACGATCTGATCGGTCTTCTTCCATCCATTGAGTTCAGCCCCATAAAACGGCTTCACTCTCCATAAAGAGGTGTCTTCCAGTTCCAAGGTAACAGTGGGGGATTCCCAAAAGGCGTTGTCCTTCTTTTTCACATCGGCAAAGTAGGTAATCGTATCGGGATGGAGCGGGTACTTTGCGGCTTTGATCGAGGCGCGAATTCCAGCTGGGTGGGGCGCGCGTCCTTTTGAGTCTTTGAACCGCTGGAATGCGGTTGTAATCTCATTTTGAATTTTTTGTTTCTGGGCATCGCGCTCATCTATCTGCTCGGCGTACTTCCCTACAATCTCTCGCCCCTCCCCGACCAGCTCAGCTCTTAATGCTGAATCTATGGCTGCTACTGGCTCTGGAACAAGCTGATTTTCTTCCCCCTTCACACCGGCGGTCAAAGCAGAGGAAGCGACTAAAAATGAAAATGTTAGACTGAGAAATATGTGTGATTTCATATTTGGATACACTCCTTTTTAAATTAGTGATGTTGAACATCGCAAATATTTTGCGAATCTGTGAGGCACTCTAATCCGCTCATATTAAGACCCTTTAAAGAATACATAAAGATTTCATTGGATGAGTATGGCCTAGAAAAATATCGACCTGCTATGTTATAAGTGATCCCATCCAATAGGAGTCAAATTTGTACCTGATCACCACATTTCTCATCACGCTTTTTTGTTTAGCCGGCACATTTTTTTTGACGGCGCTTGCAACGGCGTTTCGCAGAATCCACAAAAGAGACTCCAAACAGCAGATGATTGCGGCAGAGCACTATTTTTTCTACCGCCCCTTTCATCTCAAGTTTTTTCCCCTCCATGAATACGAAGGGCTGTTTTTTGCGACCGTCTGCGCACAAAACATGGCCCGTTGCGGTTTTGTTGTCGGGGCCACACTCTTCTTCCTGGCAACTCCCCTGTTTCCTTTGGAAAACGAGCTGAGCTATTTTTGGGTCATTCTCTCGTTTTTGGTCTTTATCCTGCTCTCGTTTATCTTTGGGGAGTACTTGCCTCGCACGTTGGGGCTTCAATTTCCAGAAAAGGCACTCAAAATTTGCCCTCCCTTCTGCTCTTTTTTCATGTTCCTGGTGTTCCCGATCACGTTTTTGTTCCTCAAAATCTCCCATTCGTTTTCCCGCACCGTCTACCTCGACCATTTGATTGGCCCACATGCACAAGGCAAGCAAGAAATTATCGACATCATCCAAGACACCGAACTGAGTTCCGGGATCAACCGGCACGACAAAAAGCTGATCGAGTCGGTTCTTCTTTTTAGGGAAAAAATTGCCCGTGAAGTGATGGTGCCAAGAGTAGACCTGTTCAGCCTGTCCGCAAACACCTCGATTCGGGAGGCGGCTGCGCTTTTAGTCCAAGAGGGGTACAGCCGAACGCCGATCTACCGCAATACGATCGACGAGGTGATCGGAGTCTTGATGTACAAAGACGTCCTCAAAAAGTACATGGAGTACGAAGAGACAAAAAACGGTGCCATTTTGGATGCCTCGATCGAGACGATCAAAAAAAACGTTCTTTTCACACCAGAAACAAAACGGATTTCGAATTTGCTGCAAGAATTTCGAAAAAAACAGGTCCACTTGGCTATTGTCGTGGATGAATATGGGGGCACAGAAGGGATCGTCACGATCGAAGATATCATCGAAGAAATTGTCGGCAACATCAAAGATGAATACGACAATGAAGAAGCCCTCTTCCAGGCACAACCAGACGGCAGTTGGATCGTAGATGCGCGGATGAGCATTTTTGACGTTGAAGAGCAGCTCGGAATCACCATTCCTCAGGAAGGGGAATACGACACGATCGGAGGATTCATTTTCAACCATGCCGGGTCGATTCCGTCCAAAGGGTTTACGATCCACCAAGACGATTTCGACATCGAAGTGATCGAGTCGAGCGAGCGGATGCTTGAAAAGGTGAGAGTCCGACCTGCTCACAAGCGCCACAAACATTTAAGACACACGGAGTCGTTCGAACACGATGAGCATTGAAGAGATCGGCGTCATTTGTACAATCTGCTTGGCTTCTGTTGGAGCCGGAGCTCTCTTGCACATCCTCATTCAAAAAATCCGTTCGACGACGTTCAAACAGCTCGCTGACGAAATGATCCGCAATGCGGAACAGGAGATTCAAAAAAGGCATCAAGTATCAGACTTAAGCTGCCAGCAAAAAGAATTTGAGATGCAGAGGGAGTTTGAAAAAAGAGCTTCGCAAGAAAAGAAGAGCCTGGCACTAGAAGAGCAGCGCCTTAAACAAAAGGAAGAAAAAATCGATCAGAGGGTCGAAGCGCTTGAAAAACGGCTGTCAGAACTCGAGAGAAAAGAAAATGCACTGCTGCAACAAAAACTAAAAACCGATGCACAAGCAAAAGAGAATGGGAATCAGGCACAGGCCCTTCTCGCAAAACTCGAAGCGCTCTCCCACGTCTCCTCTGCCGAAGCAAAAGAACTTTTGCTAAAACAGCTCTCAGAAGAGCTGCAACACGAAAGAGCTCAGATGGTGCGCAAATCGTTGCATGAAGCAGAAGAAAATGGAGAGAGAGAAGCTTCGCGGATCATGGCCACAGCAATCCAGCGCCTTGCTGTCTCGTGCGTCAACGAAACGACTGTGAATACCGTTGCATTGCCTTCTGAAGACCTCAAAGGGAGGATCATCGGCCGTGAAGGACGCAACATCCGCGCCTTAGAACATGCCACGGGCGTTACGCTGCTCATCGATGATACGCCGGGAGCCATTGTCCTCTCTTGCTACAACCCGATCCGCCTCCACATTGCCAAGATGGCGCTGGAAGACCTTTTGCAAGATGGCCGCATCCACCCAACGCGCATTGAAGAAGCTGTTCACAAGGCCGAAAGCCAAATCCAACGCCTGATCAAAAAACATGGAGAAGACGCTGCCATCAAGGCTGGAATCGTTTCTCTCCACCCAGACCTGATCGAACTCTTGGGAAAACTTAAATTCCAATACAGCTTTGGGCAAAATATTTTAGATCACTCGCTTGAAGTTTCGTTCCTCATGGGTATGATGGCAGCAGAACTCGGTTTAGATCCCCAGCTTGCCAAAAGAATTGGCCTTCTTCACGATATTGGCAAGGCTGTCAGCCATGAAATGGAAGGAACACACGCCCTTATTGGACAAGAGATTGCATTGCGGTGTAAAGAGCGCCCTGAAGTTGCCAACGGGATTGGGTGTCACCACGGAGAAATCGTTCCTACGACAGTCGAGGCATCGCTCTGCAGTGCAGCAGATGCGATCTCCGCCTCGCGACAAGGCGCAAGAAGCGAATCGCTAGACCAATATGTGAGACGATTGAAAAAGTTAGAAGAGATTGCCTACTCGATTGCGGGTGTCGAAAAGGCGTATGCGATGCAAGCGGGGCGCGAAATGCGCGTCATCGTCTCCCCCAGTGCATTTGACGACGATGGCGTGATCCTTCTAGCGCGCGATCTCACCAAGCGGATCGAAAATGAACTCAGTTTTCCAGGAAAAATCAAAGTGACCGTCATCCGCGAAAAGAAAGCCGTTGAATACGCTATTTGATCATTTTAATCGTTTTAATCATTTCTTATAAATGGACTCTTCAGGCAAAATAGCTACCAGTCTGATAATTTAAGGAGAAGCCAATCCATGAGAAGATCTATCTGTTATTGCGAACCGAATGTGGCAGCGGCCGGAGAAGTCAATATATGGAAATTCGTCTACACCCCAAGCATCGACCTGCCCAAAGGCGCCAAACTCAAATTTGACCTTCTCAGCAAAGGGCGCAACATAGACTGGCAAGTCCCTTCTGTCAACCTTTCCAAAGGGAAGAATGTGATCTTTGCCAAAATGAATGGTCATAAAGAGATCCAGGCAAAAGAGGTCAAAAAGGGGAGCGACGTCGTCCCTCAATACGAATTTACACTGCCTGCTAAACTCGCCTCAGGGGCTTCGTTTACGATCGTGCTTGGCAACCCAAAATCTCCTAAGCAAGGTGGTTCGAAATCGCAAACGTATTCCCAACGACGACGCATCTTCCAACTCTATGTCGACTCGGCTGGCAAAGGAAAATACGACGAACCAGAGTCTTTCAATTTAGACGTCAAAGGGAATCTCCTCAACAGCATCCGGATCTTAGTTCCCTCCTTTGTGGCACGCAACAAGCGGTTCGATGCGATCGTCCGTTTCGAAGATGAGTATGGAAACCTCACGAGCAAAGCTCCCGATGAAACGTTGATCGAACTGTCCCACGAGCTGCTACGAGAAAATCTCAAGTGGAACCTGTTTATCCCAGAAACGGGCTTTATCAGCTTGCCAAATCTCTATTTCAATGAACCTGGTTTCTACACCATCACCTTAAAGAATACCCGCACTAAAGAGTCGTTCTATTCTGGTCCTGTCATGTGCTTTGCTGAAAACCCCAAACACCTGTTCTGGGGTTACCTAAAGGGAGAATCTGAAAAAATCGACTCGACAGAGAACATCGAAAGCTGTTTGAGACACTTCCGCGACGACAAGGCAGCGAATTTCTACTCCTCATCCCCTTTTGATAGCGTCGAAGAAACCCCAAATGACGTGTGGAAGACCATCACTCAAAACGTCGTCGAATTTGACGAGCCCGAACGCTTCACAACTTTTGTGGGGTTCCAGTGGGTCGGCAAGCCGAAAGAAGAAGGGGTGCGTCAATTCGTCTACTTAAAAGACAGCAAGCAAATCCTTAGGCAAAAGGATGCCAAATATTCCACCCTAAGCAAAATTTACAAGGCTTTTAACCCACGAGAGTTGCTCTCGATCCCTTCCTTTACAATGGGTAAAGGGTACGACTACGACTTCAAGGCGTACAACCCCGAATTTGAACGGGTCGTCGAAATCTACAACTCATGGGGTTCTTCGGAATGCACCGAAAAGGAAGGGAATGAACTTCCCATCTCTTCAGATAAGAAAACTGGCGTCCACGAAACAGCAGAAGGCTCTGTTCAAAAAGCGCTCGCCAACAACTGTCGCTTTGGTTTTGTTGCTGGCGGATTAGACGATCGGGGCATCTACGCCAGTCTATACGAAAGTAACCAAGTACAATACCCTCCCGGCATCACAGCGATCGTTGCAGCAGAACATACCCGCTCTGCGCTTGCAGAAGCGCTCTACAACCGCAGCTGCTACGCCACAACAGGCGAACGGATGATCATTGGCTTCAATTTAGCTGGCGTACCGATGGGCGGTGAAACGACAACCGCTCTGAAGCCCGGCCTAAAAGTCAACCGACACCTTTCTGGCTACGTTGCAGGCACAGCGAAAATTCGCACCGTGGAAATCATTCGCAATGGCAAAGTGATTGAAACCTTTAAATCGAATACGTATTGGCTCAACTTCACCTTCGACGACATGACTCCGATCGATAAAATTGTCTTAAATGCCAAAGACAAAAAGCCCCCCTTCGTCTACTACTACGTACGCTTCGTCCAAGAAGATGGGCACACGGCATGGAGCTCCCCTATTTGGGTCGATTACATTGCCAATGCCCCTACCCGAGGTCAAGTGAAGCGAGCGCCGCCCAAAGTCGTGAAGAAGCCGCTGATCCCTCTTCTCGAAGAGGAAATCGAGGAAGAAGACGACGACTTCGACGACGAAGAATAGAAATCTGATAAACCCAGGCCTCCGCTTCGCTTCGACCTGGGCATGCTAGGTCGACCCTTCGGGCCTCAACACAAATCTCTGAGGCCACCCAGGCCTCCGCTTCGCTTCGACCTGGGCTATGAAATACCGGCCCTTCGGGCCTCAGCAGCAGTCAGCCTAGGATCTCAAAAGCTACTCCAGAATTAATTGATCATGTTGTAGAGGCCCGAAGGGCCGGTCTAGTATAGCCCAGGTCGGAGTGAGCGTCAGCGAACGGAGGCCTGGGTAAACACGTACGTAAATGACGAGCCCTGAAAGGGCGGCATATCCTTCTTTCTAAAAGATCTTCTGCCCTTTGGCATAGCAGCTAACAACCTTCAAGTGCTGATCCAGGATTGTTAGATCGGCATCGGCGCCGATTTCCAAAGAGCCCTTCTTGGGGTAGAGGCCGAGCAACCGCGCGGGCTTTTCTGTGACGCAAGGAACGGCTTCTGCAAGCGAGGCGCCTGACATCGCGCAAAAGCGAGCCAACAGCTCTCCCAGCCCATAGGCACAGCCCGCTAAAACCTCCTCCCCTTTGATTTTAGCTACCCCATTGTTAACCGAAACAACCCGACTGCCCAAGACGTATTCCCCATCGGGCGTCCCGGCTGCTGCCATGGCATCGCTCACCAAAATCAATCCCTCAGGTTGTGCTCTCCAGGCCATTTTCACCACATGCGGATCGAGATGAATACCATCCGCAATTAAGCTGTAGCAAAACCCAGGACGAGAAAGAACGGCTCCCACAATCCCCGGCGCTCGGTGATGGAAGCTCCCCATCCCATTGAAAAGATGTGTGGCCATCTGCACCCCATTGTCGATCGCCCTCTCCATTTCCGCAGCACTCGCCCGCGAGTGTCCAGCACTGACGACAATCCCCTGTTGATGCAACGACCGGATCCACTCAGCGGCTCCTGTGACTTCAGGAGCCAAAGTGACGAGCTTGACCCCTTCTAAGCTGCCGTAGCACTCTGCGGGGGAGGAAAAAGCGTCGCTCGCTACGAAAGTATGTGCCTTCACTTCTAATGGATTGATAAGCGGTCCTTCTAAGTGGATCCCAAGCAGCTCTGCCCCGGGGGATCGTCCGATCAATCGCTGTAATTGGGGTAAGGTGCTCCGATAGGCTTTGGGTTTTGCAGAGACGAGCGTTGCCAAAAAGGCGGTTACGCCAAAGCGCCCCAGCTGCTTTGAAACCTCGGCAACGCCTTTCGGGTCAGCAGTGAAATCGTGCCCAAAGGCGCCATTCAATTGCAAATCGATCAACCCTGGAATGATAAACTGCCCTTTGACGTCAATAGACTCTTCTTTCTTGCTCCCTTTTGGGTGAATCACGCTGTCAGCAACCCACAACTCCCCTTTAGAGAATTTTCCATCCTTAAAGATATAGCCATTGACGAAATGCATGGATTTATCCTATACACACTATTCCATATCAGGTCAATTGGGCAAAATATGACAACTCTTCTCGTCACACTTGGATTTGCTTTCATCGTTGTCGTCTGCGCGCTTGCCCTATTGGGAATCGGAAGATTGCTCACAGGGAGGTCGAAAATCGAACCTGGAGCCTGTGGACGTGCCCCCAAAGCGCGCAAAGACCAATCGTGCGGCACCGACACAACCTGCAGCCTTTGCCATAAGGACAGCGACAAAAAATGAGCCACACCTATTCAAAGCAGCGACCAAGTACGATCCAAAAACTCTTCAACGCCATCGCCCCCACGTACGACAGAACCAACGCCATCCTCTCTTTTCAACTGCACAGGCTCTGGAATCGGCAGCTCATCAAACGCACGTTCAACCCAGATGATCCGGGCGCTTTTCTCGACCTTTGCTGCGGAACTGGCGCCATCGGGCTTGGCCATCTGAGCCAAACAACGACCCCCACAAAAGCCTATCTTCTCGACTTTTCCGAAGGAATGCTGAGCATAGCCAAACAACGCGCGTCCGCCCTAAAGCTCGAACGGCACGACATCGCCTACATCCAAGCCGATGCCCAGCAGATTCCCCTACCCGATGCCTCTGTCAAATATGCCACGATTGCCTACGGCATTCGCAATGTGCAATCCCCCAAAGCCTGCATAGAGGAAGCTTTTCGCGTGTTATCTCCCGGTGGGACTTTTGCCATCTTGGAATTGACGCAGCCCAGCAACCCCCTCTTGCGCTTCTTGCACCAAATCCATTTAAAATACCTGCTCCCCCTACTTGGAAAGCTCTCCACTCACAACAAGGAAGCGTACCAATACCTCTCCTCAAGCATTAAAAGCTTTACCCCCCCAAAAGAGCTCCAGCTCCTCCTCTACGGCGCTGGCTTCAAGCAGATCAAAATCACCTCCCTCTGCGGAGGCATCGCAACCATCCTCCTTGGGACAAAGCCTCAAACCTAGGAAATCCAACCTGTTATTTTCGAAAATCATCATAATCGAAAATAAGAAGATCGACTATTAGCGTCGACGCAAATAGAAATCCTCGTTATTATCGAAATTTGACAAAAACGAAAATAACAAGTATCTTCTAGAGTATGGAAATCAAAAACTCCCCGTCAGGGTCTGTGATCAAAACATTGACTGGCTATCATGCCTTCATCCCAAATCCGCTTCCCCCTGCATTTGAGTGGGATGACATTTTGGTAAGCACCCTTTCCAGAGCCGATCACGTCTTAGGGATGTTGTCCCGAGAGGGAAGTCAATTGCCAAATCCCCACCTCCTGATAAGGCCCTATATCATGCGAGAAGCCGTCCTTTCGAGCAAAATTGAAGGGACACAGGCCACGCTTGGCGAGGTGCTCGCCAACGAAGCTGGCATACATGTCGACCGCAATCCAGCTGATTTACAAGAAGTCCACAACTACATTTTAGCCTTGGACTATGGGTTAAAGCGGCTAAAAGATTTTCCACTGTCGTTGCGGTTCATAAAAGAGATCCACGAAATACTGATGCAAGGTGTGCGCGGAGCGCATGCAACACCTGGTGAATTTCGTCGGACGCAAAATTGGATAGGGGCTCCTGGGTGTACTCTCAATACTGCTAAATTTGTGCCTCCATCCCCAGAAGAGCTGCCTGAATGTTTGGGGCATTTTGAAAAATTTTTACATGATCGCTCATTACCACCGCTGATCCATGTTGCATGTATGCACTATCAATTTGAGGCGATACATCCTTTCTTGGATGGAAACGGACGTGTTGGACGCTTGCTGATCATACTCCTTCTCATCGAAAGAAAAATTCTCCCATCGCCCCTTCTATATTTAAGTGCTTTTTTCGAAATCACAAGAGATGAGTACTACAGACAGCTTTATCAATTAAGCAACAAAGGGACGTGGAAGGATTGGTTTTTATATTTCTTAAATGGTGTCGCAATACAAGCCGAAGATGCATTATCGCGCGCAGAAAGGATCAACACTCTCATCACGAACTGGCAAAAAAAAGTTACTGAAGTATCAGAAGGTATCACCCACGAGATCATCAAGCAACTGGCTGTTAATCCCTACTTTACAACTAAAAAAATCGCTCAAACCTTTAACGTAGCCTTTACAACAGCCCAAAGAGCTATTGTAAAGCTTCAAAAGCTTGGGATTATTGTCCAAACTTCCGAAGGAAAAAGAGATCGCGTGTATTGCGCACTGGAAATCTTAAGTATTTTAGAGGAGCCTGCAAAAAGTCAATTATTCTAGTGTCTCCAACGCTGCTCCTTACCAACTCACCTCTCTCAATAAGATCACTTTTCCTCAAATCGATTCTTAAATCGCTCATGTATATGAAC
>Ga0207117_1009_pt1 | contig 63091 bp, 58 predicted proteins | sample Alteio_BWMinHeat_45_FD_153502 | JGI IMG/M metagenome (GOLD analysis project Ga0207117, IMG submission 153502) | Enriched cells from forest soil in Barre Woods Harvard Forest LTER site, Petersham, Massachusetts, United States -... | ecosystem: Environmental > Terrestrial > Soil > Temperate forest >...
TGATGGAGGGCAGCGAGTTCACGCTCTGTTAATATCACGCGTAGGCGAAGGCAAGCGGGCCCACCCCCATTTTCCATGCTTTGCCGCAAGTTGGTGTAATGGAGGGAGCGGATCGGGCAGTCGGGGTCAGCGACGAGCGCTTCGAGGTAGCGGTGTACCCCTTCGTGCATTTGACATTCTGTCGGAGCCAGCAGCGTGGTCATCCCGTCGGGAAGGGTGAGGAGTTGTGAATTGAAGAGGTAAGTGGAGACGGCATCGGCTAAAGAAACGGATTTCGATTTCACTTCGATCAGGTAAGGGGAAGTATCGCATTGCTCTTCTAAAGTGGTGTGCAGATCTTCCAGAAAGAGCTCTTTGTTGGCAAACGCCTGTTCGTGGAAGAAGAGGAGATTTTCGTTGGACACAGCCACGACATCGTTGTGGAAGGCGCCAGCATCGATGGCATCGGGGTGTTGCTGCACAAAAAGGAGGCGCTTAGGAAGGATTTGGTGTCGACGCGCTAAGGCTCGGCACGCTTCGTAGGTTTGCCGTGCGGGATATTTTTTTGGAATAAAGCGGTTTGGTTGCAGGGCATATTTTCCAAAGACGAATACCTGCACGCCAGGCGCGTTCAATCTCTTACACATCCGAAAATGATTGGCAGCCCCTTCGTCGGCAAAGACAGTTCCTTCGGGAAGAGGGCTGTGGACGATGAAGTAGTGTTGGTCGTGAAAGATCTTTCTCAACACAGTTTCTGTTGTGGAAGCTTCGATGGAGCGGTGGAACATCGTGCTGAGGTTTGCGACGGAAATGTGCATGTGCAGGTCGTCGTTGTCTTGGGAAGGGGAGACCGTAGCCGCATTGGCAGTCCACATCGCCGCTGAGGAACTGACAGAGGCAAGGATCTCTTTATTTTCTTTAAAGGCAGCAGCAACCATAGCGGCATCGCTACCCCGGAATCCTAGGGCGTGCAGGGTAGGAAGGTGAGGCCTTTCATGTGGTGGCAAGACGGCTTGCTTAATCCCTAAGTCAGATAAGAATTTCATTTTTTCAAGGCCTTGAAGCGCCGCCTCGCGCGGATTGGAAACTTGATGCTTGAACGTCTGAGAAGCGACATTTCCGTAGGACAAGCCACCATAGTTGTGTGTGGGTCCCACGATCCCTTCAAAGTTGACTTCAAACGCTTGGTTATTCACAACACTCCTCCGCTGAAGTTGAGGGAGGAAGATAGCCGATGCCGGGCAGTTTTTGCTGCGGAAGCATCAGCTTGAGCGATTCTAGGGATGCTGTGGGATAAGAGCAGTAGTCTGCTGCCCAATAGCCGCTGGGGCGATGGTTGCCGCTTCTGCCAATTCCACCAAACGGTGCATGACCACTGGCGCCTGTCAAAGGGGTATTCCAGTTGATGACACCTGCGCGGATGCGCGTGTGGAACAGATCGAATTCTTCTTGACTATCGCTCAATAAACCAGACGAAAGGCCGTACGAGGTGTTGTTGGCCTCATCGATCGACTCTTCGAGAGAATCGGTGCGAAAGAGTTGGAGCACAGGACCGAAAATCTCTTCGTCGACCCGTTTTGAAGCAGCTGTCATGTCGACGATTCCGGGGGAGAGAAAGGCTTTTCCAAGGGGCAGCTCTTTGAGAGGAAGAAGGGGAGTGCCTCCCAGTTTGAGCAGCTGCCCTAGACGAACTGACCCGCATCCTCTCCCTCGGCCCCATCTACTCCTTCCAAAAGAAACCCACCGATTAGACAAAATAATTACCGATCATCCTCTGACAAACTGTTATAAATTAACACTATTTTAATAAATTATATTTCTTTATTTAAAATTATTAATATACAAATAAATTATATGAATATATAATATGTAAGTAGATAGTAACAGATTTATTCACTGATGCTTGTGAATAAATATGCGCGTTAGGCAGCAAAAATGCGTGCTTAACTCCATTTTTTGCAAATGGATTTGGAGGTTGTTATGAGTATAGGTAGCACTGGTGACGGTAATATACGTAATTACGGTGGGCCGACATTAAATAAAATAATATACACAAAGACAGAAGAGGGAACGGCAGTTGATACCTCTAAGCGATTCACAACCTATTGCAATAATCTTACTAACACTGCTACGAAGGTAAATAAAGAGCTAAATAAAAATTGGGGAGGACCAGGTCTTTGCGGAAAAGTTGCTAGATCTATTGGTCGTATCATAGGCGTTATAGGCCATTCGAATAGTCTCTATAGGAATGAATTAAGAGCCGTATCCAAAGAAATGGCTAAAACCCTCATAACAATTGATCATAGTATAGCTGAAATGAAAGATGCTCTAGATAAGATGGGCCAATCAATCAGGGATCCGAAAGGCGCAAGCGTCGCTTTACAACAGCAAGGTTTTCCAGAGGAACGTAAGAAATTAACAGATGAGATAAAAAAATTAGAAAACCTAAAATTAAATATTGACAACACTATGTCCTCAATTAACATAAGAATAGGTAATGAGGATCAATCCAGAAGATCTGAAAAGCTCACCGCTACAGAAATGAAGAAATATAAGACCGATTCCTACGATGACTACGATGCTAAAACAAAAGTTTTCAACGCTAAAATAAAAAAACAAAAACGGGAGGCTTCTGGAATCGCAACCACAGGGGGAGGCAAACGTGCAGTCCTTGATCAGAGTTTTGTAAGTTTTTTAATGGAATGCAATATAAAACAAGTCGGTTATAAAAAAGGTATGCTTTTTGGTTACAACAGACAAGAAAATGCAGATAAAATGCGTCACATAGAACATAAAGAGAAAAAACCAGCAAAAAATGAGAGTGTATGATGGAAGATGATCAAGAGAGTGGGAAAACAGACCATTTGATCGATGAAGTGTGCCAAAGCGAGTATATGCCAACGCCATTGGAAAGCTATGAAACTTTCAAGAGAAAAAAGAAACTATCACTGGACCAGGAAACGGATCAGTTAATACCAAACCTGATCAGAGGGGTGATGCTCTACACCTTAATTGACAGCGGAAATGAACGGATCGGGAAAGTTTTAGAAAAGCTCTTGGATCTGGATAAACACCCTGCCATGCAAGAGTTGAGCTTAGAGAATTTATCAAAAACCTTTTCCGAGCAAAATCTCTTTGGACTGACACCAGAAGATTATGTCCAAATGATCAACACAGCCGATGCTGTTTGTGAAATGGGAAGGCCGGAAGAAGCGATTGCCATGTACCAGGCTTTGACAGTGCTCTTTCCAACGTTCTATGAGAGCTGGTTGAAATTAGCAGACACACAAAGCAAGCTCGATTTTGATTACCGAAGAATTTTAGATATTTACGATCAGTGCCTCAAAATCTTTGACAACCCGCAGGTGTATGTGATGCAAGGGCTTTGCCATGTCAAAGGGCAAGAGCTCAAGCTTGCCGAAGAGAGCTTTAACAAAGCCCTTGAGCAGTGCGACGTGCATAACACACCAGAACTCAAGGCGGAAATCACGACCTTGTTAGCTGAGATGAAGCCCCCTGAGGCAGCAAGTTAAAAGAGTTCGTGGCGATATAAATCCCTTACAAGTCTGATCAGCTCCTCTTGCAGCGGCTCGATGCGATGAAGGGCCTCCGCATTTAAAGCTTGCGACAGACTTTGCAAAACCCGGCTTAACTTTTCCATTTTTCTAAAAATCAAAATCCGATGAAAGTTGATCCTTTCAATAAATGTCAAATCGGAAAAATGTTTTGCAATCAATGCCAGAATGCCTGTCTCGTCAATGTGGCCACCCGCAAAGAAACTCCAATCCGTATATCCGGCAAAATCCAATACTCTCACATCTGATCTCATGTCAGGCAGGTCGATGAACATCGGCTTGCCCTTGACATATTGAAGATCAGATGGCTTCAAATCGCCGTGGATGAGGTGAACCGGAAGATTCCTATAGCAGTTCTGAAAAAGGTCAGACTTAAAGTATTGGGCAAAATCAAAAACTTTAGTCCACATCCGTGAGCTGAATATGGCTGAGTTCCACTGTTTTAATTGGTCATCTTCAAAATACGAAAACCGGCCCAAAAACTCATCAAGACGCGATTTAGAGAGTTTTTTAGTTAAGAAATTATTTTGTGCATAGAGATGAAAGGCAACTGAAAACGCGAGCAGCTCTTTAAAGGAAAATCGACTCTTGAGTGTCTCTTGATCCGCATCTGGCATCAGATATTGGGAGCAGGCATACGTGTGACGCCCCACGACTGTTAAATACGCATTGGCCTTGTTTTTTAAAGGACGCAAAATGCGCTTAAACCCCTCCATTCGCATCAATTTCAGTGCCTTAAGTCGCATTTTTGCAAAGTCTGAAGATTCTTCAACTCTAAAAATAACCACCGGGACTTTCCCTTCAGCTGTCTCTTCAGTAACAACCACGTGAGATTGAGGATCACTTGGATCTAGCTTCGTAAAGGTCACGTTCACGCTGACATCGAAGTCCTGTTTTAACATCACTTGATGGTTATACAAATCAACTAAGCTATCCCCTTTCAAGCCCTCGTAAATCTTTTCTGCGGTAGGGTATGTGGTTGTGGTATAGGAGGGGCCCTGAGAGTGTCTGAGGATCCCAAGCAACGTCATCAAATCAGTTGGCAATTTTCTTTCTTGTAGCATTTGAGGGCTTACAACATAGGTCTCTCTGTTGCTATTCTCCAAATGACTTCCCCAAGATTCTTTTAACCAATTGCTATACTCGCCGGTCACTAAAACAGTTGCAATACTCTTTTCTAAAACAAGTGCTTTTTCTATTTCTCCACACACATCTTCAACAAAAGCATCAAAATGGGTTTGATAAAGGTCGCTCTGTACGAAATGATCAAAAGACTTCTCATCTCCAAATACTTGATCGAAAAACTCTGCTTCTAACAGGCAAAGAGGGGTCGCAAATCCAGGATAGTTTAAGAGGTTAGAAAGTTTTGGATACAGCAGATTCATTGCCTTTAACTCAAGCGCCACGATGTGGTTGAGGCCCTTGATTAAGGCCACTTTGAGCGTCGGTCCAAGAGTCACAGATAGCACCGGAAAAGCAGGACATATTTTCTCAAACTTTAAAAATTCCAAAGCCCCGATTGCCCATGAAGTGGAGTCTCTCTCGATTACCACAGGCGCTAGAGCCTCCCCTTCCAAGTTTTTCTTAAGATTTTTCAAAACATGCTGCTGACCCAATAGAGGATTGTAAGAACGGTTTACAGTCGTGCAGCAAATGGAAAGTAAGACTAAATCGCGGTGTTGATTGACTAAACCATGATGGGGCTCTTCTCTCGATGGATGAAAAAGGGCCGCAAAATCGTGCCGTCGCAAGAGGGTATTATTCAAAACGAGCACATGGGCACTTTTAAGAGAATCAAAAGAGAGCGGCACCCTTAACCTTGCGATCTTGAACGCTTCATGAGCGACCTCAATACACAACACAGTTGTTTGGCGTGAAATGTGCAAAAATGCTTTTTCCAAAGCCATCGCTCGTCGATAAGCTCGATCTTCAAATTTACTAACAAGTGTAAAAATATCGCCTTTGCAAATCTTATTCATATCAAACTATAAAAAAACAAATAATTTTAATATATTAAAAAACGTAATGAAATTGTAGCAGGAATACCCTTTTAAGACAATAAAGTCCTGTCGCATCTTCGGGCACGGGCTCGTTCACGAAAAGGAAGAAATAGCCCATGCTACAGCTGCGGAGCAGCGGCAAAAGTCAACTGCTTGAAAATCTCATTGGCGATTGAAAGATCGCTTTTGACGGTGACTTTGATGTTCACGGGGTCTCCGGGCACAATTTTGACTTTATGCCCATACATCGCCACAATCTCGCTATCGTCTGTTGCAACAAAATACTTTTGCGCAATGGCCGATTCTAAAGCGTTTAGCAAAATATCCCGTTTGAAGCCCTGAGGCGTTTGGGCAATCCATGTCGTCTGGCGTGGCAACGACCTTTGAATGATTAAATCCTCTTCTGCATATTTTATTGTTGCAGTCGGGGCAATTGCCGTCATGGCAGCACCATGCTCTTCTGTTGCTAAAATCAGATTTTCAACAAGCCACACAGGAGTGAGAGGCCTGGCCCCATCGTGTGTGATAATGATCTTCCCGGTTGACGCTTTCGCCCCGTTGTAGACCGACTCTATCCTTTCTGCTCCTCCTTCGACAATCTTGACGCGAAGGTGGTGTTTTTCAAAAAGGTCGCGATAAAACCCCATATCTGCTTTGCGCGCAGCCACAATCATCTCATCGATTTTGCTGCATTGCGCAAATTGCTCAACTGTTCTGATAATAAGCGGTTTTCCGGCAATCTCTAAAAGAAGCTTATTTTCCCCAAACCGCGTGGAATTTCCGGCGGCTGTAATGACAAGAGAGATCATCCTAACAAAACCTCCCTGGCAGTTTCTTGAGCCTCTTTTTCAGCCTGAATGATCTGGTGAATATCGGGCTTTAAAATATTTTTTGTTTTTTGAAGAGTGGCTGCGATGACTCTTGGAATGTCCATAAAGCCGATTTTCTTTTCGCTAAAGGCTTTGACAGCAACATGGTCTGCCCCATGAAGCACGGCCGGCATGATCCCCCCCATTTCGAGTGCCAAGTGGCCAAGCTTCAAGCAGGGAAACTTTTCAAAAGCCGGCTTTTCAAAACTCAATGTCATTCCATAAAGATCGGTAAATGAGGAAACGGTCGCATGCGTTCTTTCGGGGTAAAACAGGGCATATTGGGTATAGCGCCTCATGTCCGGAGTGCCAAGCTCTGTGATGATGCTCCCATCGTTAAACTCCACTAACGAGTGGCAGATATAGTTTGGGTGCACAATCACTTTAATCTGCTCTGGCGTTGTGCCAAAGAGCCACTTCGCTTCGATGATTTCAAAACTCTTATTCATGCAGGTGGCACTGTCAATTGTGACTTTTGTTCCCATATTCCAAGCGGGCCTTGAAAAAATATCTTGCATCGTGACATTTTTAAGCTCCTCTTCATTCATGAGAGCAATTTTGCCTTTTCCCATCGTTAAATATAAGTTTCTGATCTCTGATTGCTTGCCCGATTTGAGCGATTGGAACAACGCTGAGTGTTCCGAGTCGATGGGGATAATGGTGGCTTGATGCTTTAACGCTTCACTCATCACAATCTCGCCGGCAAGCACTAAAGTTTCCTTATTCGCAAGCCCGATCGTAGTTCCCTTTCTAATCGCAGCAAGAGTTGGAATCAGTCCTGCAGAACCCACCAACGCATTAATTAAGAGGTCGGTTCCAAGAATTGCGATCTGTTCAAGCCCTTTTTCCCCCGTGTAGACAGCGGCATCTGTTTTGAGAAGGCCCGCCTTTTGTTCATCTGCGATGCAAACAGCTTGCGGCTTAAACTCGTCGATCTGCTCTTGAAGCTTTTCTATATTGTGATGCGCTGTCAGCCCAACAATTTTGAATTTTTCAGAATGTTGCCTGACAATATCGAGCGCCTGTGTTCCGATAGAACCAGTCGAACCTAAAATAGTAATCCGTCTCACCATAAAATCCCTTCCACACGAAACCACCTATTTTCTCAATTTGAGCCATTTTATTGTAGCTTTATTCTTAAGAACCGTTCCCGCTGCGCCTCTACGAGGATCATCGAAGGGGCTCAGCAGGAAAGGCTCTCAGGTTTATCCGCTGGACAAAATTCACCCTGGATCACTAGAGTGATGACTATAGGAAGAGGAGGAAAAATGAAAGCGCAGCTGATTGAAAGTGACTCAAGCTCGAGCGTCCTGAAAAACCTGCTGGATGAGGCGCGCGGCTGCACGGTTCAACTGTCTAATTGCAAGAACTCCGCCTTACAGTTTGCCTACAATAAAATCGACGCTCTCATACAAGTCATTGTTGCGGGAAAGGTATTTCTCGATGCTATCGAGACAGGGCACTACCGCGCTCCCGCCCTGTTATCAGAGCGAAAATCGACCTCATTTTCCATTTCCACGTGTTTTAACCCAGCTCCCACAATACCTCTAGCGGAACCTCACCTAGCCTCCGGAATTTATGCAATTGGCATGTTGGTCTATTTTGCGGCAATGGCTGGGTATTTTGGTGTGCCGAAGCCTTCACGCTAAAATATGCAACACACCATTTACACCCTTCAGAAGCGCCTCAAAGAGAAGATCTCGGGAGAGATGCGCTTCGATAATATCAATAAAAAGATCTACAGCATCGATGCCTCGATTTATGAGCTCGAGCCGCTTGGTATCGTCATTCCACGCGATGAGGAAGATCTATTTCACATTCTCCAGATCGCCGACGAGTTTAAGATCCCCGTCACAGCACGTGGAGCGGCAACGGGAATCACAGGAGCCTGCCTTGGCAAAGGATTGATTGTCGACACCTCTCGGTATCTCAATCGGATTCTCAAAATCGACATCGATGGGCAATATGCAGTCTGTCAGCCTGGAGTCGTGCAAGATAGGCTCAATGAAGCACTATCCCCTCATGGGTATCGTCTTGGTCCTGACACCTCTACAGGCAACCGTGCAACGCTTGGAGGCATGCTTGCCAACAACTCAGCCGGAGCACGTTCGTTGGTTTATGGCTCTATGCGCGACCACATCCAAGAGGTCAAACTCGCTCTTGCCGGAGGAGATCTCTTCCACTGTCTTCCCCTTGAGGAAGAGGCATTCCAAGCCAAGCTCCAATTGCCGACGCGCGAGGGGCACATCTACCGAAAAACCAATCAGGTTCTGGGACAATTTGCAGCCGACATTCGCGCCTATACACCTGATATCCCCAGACACGTGTCAGGCTACAACCTAAAAGGACTTTTAGAAGACCCTTCTCATAACCTGAGCAAGCTGATTGCAGGTTCTGAAGGAACCCTCGGGATCGTCACAGAAATGAAAGTCAAAATCTCTTTAAAGCCACGCTGCACCGGCCTGTGCCTGATTGCGATTTCAACTCTCATTCCCGCTTTAAAGCACATTCCACAGATGCTCAGTTACCATCCTCTTTCTTTAGAGATGATCGACAATCGCATCTTAACTGCAGCCGCCAAAACCCCTCTCGCTAAATCGACCCATTGGCTCGACCCCGACGCTCAAGCGATCTTCATCGCCGAATTCGAAGGGGCGAATCTGAATGAAGTGAGAGAAAAACTCCACCACTTTAGCCAAGCGATGAAAAAAGCTGGCTTCGGCTACCAAGTGACGCTTCTCACAGATCAAAATGAGATGCAATCGGTTTGGGATGTGCGCAAAGCGGGCCTTGGATTGCTCCTCTCCAAAAGAAGTTATAGCCGGGCTATCGCCTTCATCGAAGATCTCTCCATCGCACCCGAGCGCCTAGCCCCTTTCATGCAAGAGTTCACTGAGTACCTCGCTACACAAGGGAAGCAAGCAGGAATCTATGGGCATATTGGTTCTGGCTGCATGCATATCCGCCCCTACATCGACTTAAGAGATCCGCATGAGGTCATCCTCATGCGTCAAATGATGGTCGATGTGGCACGCCTCGTCAAAAAATACAAGGGGGCGATGAGCGGCGAACATGGCGATGGATTGATCCGCAGCTGGCTCAATGAGAGTTTCTTTGGCAACGCCCTCTACCAAGCCTTTATCGAGGTCAAAGAGGCATTTGATCCCCACCACCGCATGAACCCAGGTAAAATTGTCAGAGGCCCCTCCCCGACAGAAAACTTGCGCTTATCTCCCGAAACACCCGTACGCAAAATTACGACCTTTCTCGATTTTTCAGAAGAAGGGGGGATCGAACTGGCTGTCGACTTGTGTAATGGCAACGGGCAATGCCGCAAAGCGGAAGGGGTGATGTGCCCCTCATTCCAAGTCAGCGGCGATGAATACGACACCACAAGAGCGCGTGCGCAAGCCTTGAGAAACCTGATCCAAGGAAAAATCGACCTCAAAAGCACTGGAGGAAAAGAGATCCACGGTATCCTCGATTTATGCATTGAATGCAAAGGGTGCAAACGGGAGTGCCCCTCTCAAGTCGATATGGCGAAGATGAAAAGTGAGTTCCTGCATGCCTATCAAGAGCAGCATGGCTATTTGAAAAGAAACCGCCTCTTTGCCGATCTACGCCACCATAACACCCGCAGCAGCCAGGCGCCGCAATTATTTAACTTCCTCGCTAATTCTTCGTTTGGAAATCTCTTTAAAAGATGGGTCGGAATCACGACCAAACGCCCCCTGCCCGAACTCGCGCACGAAACCTTTACGGTTTGGTTTGAAAAGCAGCCCCAGACTCATTTTAAAAAGACCGTCATCCTCTTCGTCGATACCTACACTCAATATAATGAACCATCGATTGGAAAGGCCGCCTGCACTGTTCTCAACGCTCTTCGCTACAACGTCCGCCTCGTCAGCCAAGAATGCTGCGGCCGACCTCTCCTTTCAAAGGGCTTTCTCACTCAGGCAAAAGAACAAGCCCAAAAACTCGTCAATGCCTTGTCCCAATCCTCACAACTAACTCATCCGATCATCTTTTTAGAGCCTAGCTGTGCTTCTGCCGTGCGCGACGACTACCAAGGACTCCTCGGACGCCAAGGAGAAGCATACAAAACAGTGAGAGCCTACACATACACTTTAGACGAGTTTCTCCAGAATCACCTCTCCGGCGGCCTCCTTCCCTTGCCTTTCAAAGAGTACCAGGAGCACGTTTTGCTCCACACCCATTGCCACCAAAAAGCGCTCGTCGGAAGCCAACCAACGCTCGATGTCTTGCGCGCCCTTCCTGGACGTCTTGTCGAGGAGATCCCTTCCGGCTGCTGCGGCCTTGCCGGCTCATTTGGCTACGAGGCGGAACACTACGATTTTTCCATGAAAATTGGGGCTCTTAAGTTGTTCCCCGCCATTGAAAAGAGCGAGGAACGCACCCTTATCGTAGCCAGCGGCATGTCGTGCCGCTGCCAGATCGACCACGGGACCTCGAGAAAAGCGCTTCATTTGGCTGAAGTTCTTGCCAAAAGCCTGTCCTAGATAGTGTGCAAGCAAGTTTTCTCTTTACATAAACTTAATATTATGATAGTATATAAACTTTAAAGAAATAACATAATTTATAAGGAGATTATATATGATAAATACATATTTTGACAATTCAGTTTATGCAAACATGAGAGCTCAAATGAAAAGCGGATCTTTTCAAGAAGCTCGTGTCTCTGCCCAAATAATTCTTGCTTCAGGATCGACTGACTCTAGACTTCTCTCTGCAACTCACTACCAACTGTCCAAAATTTTTGCAAAAGAGCAAAATTGGACAAGTGCACAAAACTCTCTTCAAGAAGCAAAAAAACTGCATGCCAGTGACCTGACTTGGGTGACAAGATTAAACACTCAAGCAGCTGTATATACATTTAAAGCCAATCCTAACGCGGATAAGGAAGCAAGACATGCCCTTCGAGCCATCGAAGCTGTGCAACTCCAACACAAAGACGTGTCGCGCAAAACGTTAAATGCGCAAGAAAAAGAGGAATTGACACTTGTCATAACGAAGACGGAAAGCGCCCGCGCAATGGCTTATCTTGCCCAAAAAGATTTTGACAATGCAAAGTCTTATGCAATTTCGGCCCTTTTCAACGTAAGGGAGTTGTTCGGTGAAGATCATCCTAAAGTTGCTAAAGCAAATTATCTTGTAGGAGTTGTCTTTGCATCAAGCGCTAAAGACGGCAACAAGGAAGATAAAGCTTATGCGGAAGATAAGTTGAATGAAGCTTTAAGAATTTATGCCTTGAATCAACTTCATCTTGCCAAAAATCCAAATGTCGAAAAAGTTGAAGAACTTCTTGCCACGTTGCAAAAGATCTAATCTACATTCAAGGAAAAAGGGCGTGATCATTCACGCCCTTTCTCCTGTTAGAAGACCCAGAGCTCCGCGTCTTAATGTTATTTACTCTAATCAATTTTTCTGTTACAATTTTCTAATTAAGAAATACGGATTTGTACAATGCGCGTTACTTTTTACCCTTATATACCGACAGAAGCTAAGACATGTAGCATCTGTCTGGTGGATATAGTTAAGGGTCAAACCGACATCGTTGCCCATTCTGACCTCAAGGGAAAGGTTGCAACAGCCGCTACAAAGGGAAACGAACATCCTTATCATAAGGTTTGTATCCGCCAATGGGCAGAAACAAGCAGTACATGCCCCAATTGCAATGTCCTATTTGATGCGGAGAATCTCTTTTCATGGAATGAGCGATGCATCCGCGAGCTTACGTGCATCGTGAAAGATGCTTGGCGTGGAGCTAAATTTGGAGCACATCCTCTCTTAGAAACCATGGGGGAGACTTTATTTACATCTGTGGCTGTTTATGTGGTTTATTCCCGTCTGCTTCGGCATGCTGATAGACTCATTAGCCACCCAGCCGGGCTGGAAAAAGCCGCAACATACGTACATAATCTTGGCCGTTGGACTGCCAACACAGTCATAGCTAATCTCTGCATTGGTCAGATAAAAGAGAAGAAAAACGTAAATAGGATTGCCTTAAGGCTTTTCATTCACATCGCAGCAATGGGGACCGCTGCAATCTTAAGTCCCAAAGTCATTCCAAAAATCAGCCTTCTAGGCGGCACCTGGCAAGTAGCATACGTGCTCACAATGTTGACAACAAATCTAACAACTTTGCATGCTCGGCGTCTTATAACTAACGACGGTGAAAGAGGGGCAACATTTGCTGACCGATACTCTCATAATTTTATTGTTGCATTACAACTCACAACAAGTGCAGTAGCTGCGGGAATCCTCGGGGCCACGACAAATAACAACACGCTCACTGCTGCTGCAGCCGCTACCAGCCTTCTAATGATCTTCGAAGTGAATCAGAATAGACCCTTGATCGAACGAGTGAAAGTCGCATGTAAATTCGGAGCCTTGATCGGATTGGGTGTGGCAGCAGGAGGCCACGCTGTTAAATTAAACTTCGATCAATTGGGAAAAAACGCAACTGATCTTCAAAGCACCATCGATTGTGTCGCCACCGCTTGTGCCATCACTTCTCTTATCGCAGCTCAGCTTGGCTTGACAGGAGCCGTGTTGCATACAGCCTATGGCATCTACCACCGCGGGCAGTTGCGCAAGCTTTTCTAATTTTTTACAGCCTTTCACCAAAGACCTGGAAGGGAAGGCCAAGCTGTGCAGAAACTCTTCGAAGGTCAGTGCGTTGTTGTGCAGTGTAGTTTTGCAAATGGATCGATTTAGTCGCTACCGCATGCAATCTTCCTAGGATCTCCTGCTCTTGTGGTTGATACTGACGGGGAGATTTGTTTTCTGATTTGGATTTTTCGGAGATTACAGTGAACATATTTGCAATCTGGGAAGTTTCCAAAACATGCATATTTTTGTCGCAAAAGGCCAGAGTTTGTTGCAGATCTCGGTTAATTTTCAATTCAGCCTCCATCTCTTTTTGAGATTCACTAACGAGCGATGCCAAGCTAAAATCGCAAGAGCTTCCCATTGGTTGCTCTTTAGATGTTTCATCATCGCTGGTGAAATTCAACGACCCTCCAGAGCTTACCAAGGCTTGCTCACATTTGGTGCTGTTTTCTTCCGGATCACTTGTACTAAGGAGAACCCGATCGCAATTTGGAAATTGTCCTACGGGCATGCCTAAAGAACGAAATGCAAAGGCGTAATCGTTCATGGTTCTCGGGTCTTGTCGTGTAAGGTCAGAGGGAAGCTTGTCATTGATTTTGGCAAGAAGAGAGGTCGGTACTGTGACATTTAAAATAGCAAGAGACTTAATAATTGTTCCGTATTCACGAAGAGGAAACCGCGTCATGTTATTCTCAACAAAATTGACAATTTTGGGAATGAGCTCAGACAACGAAGGGCTCATTACCTGTGCTTTGGCAAAAGCCCAGGTAATTGAAGTAATTTGCTCGTGGTCAAAGCTATCAATTTTAGGAAAAGCTGCCTTAGCAATTTTGTCATAAATATCTGAATTACCTACTTTTAATTTTGATAAAGAGTTTGCAAGACTAGCTAACTCTCCCGAGCGAAAAGTATGGATCTCATCAGATGCTTTGCCTAATAAATCAAAAAAGATCATTTCGCGATGAATCCTAGAACCATTCTGAGGAAATAAATTCAATTTCATGCCGAACAAAGCAAAACGGCTCAGTGCCGTTGTAATGTTTACGCAATTAAAATCCTTCAAGTGATCATCGCAAATATCAAAAACAGCTTGCGAATTTTTAGCATTGACTAAGCGATCGTTGATGACGACCGGAATTTGGCAAGCTGGATTGGTGGTCGAGGCCCTGGCTGTCACAGCATTTAGTTGGGTAAAGGCATTGCCTTCGAAAAGATTCTTTAAGGCAATTTTCCTCAACTCCTCTCTTTCATATCCACAATTGGCAAGAAAAGGGGGAATTTGTGCTTGGACCATTTCAAAAGCCAAAACAAGGATGCAGCTGGCCTGAGCATTTTCATTAAACTCTGCAACTCGGTCTTGTGCTGCCATGGAGATATGGTTCAAAAGATGATCATTTTTAAAGTTTAAAGCGGCGAATGCCCAACAGAAGATGGCAAGATTGTCAGCGTTGAGTGCTTTGATTTGGTGGTAAGGAATATTTGCTAGTGTAGCCAATAATTTTTCATGTCTGCATCCAAAGATCGCCAAAGACCATGCTAAATCAGCCAAGTCTCGTGATTCTATCCCTTTATTATTAGCAGCGGTTGAAAGTTCCTTCTGAATTGATTCACACATTTCCATAAGGAGTGAGGGCGCATTTATTTTAAATTTGGCGAATGGTTTGAAAATCGTCACAAGCTCTCGTGATGAGTATCTCCTGATGTTCCTGAGTACAGAAGCTTCAATTGCACGGTAAAGATCAAGAAACGGCATTTTTGCAACGGAAAAAGCCCAAGAAATGGAAGTCACTTGTCTGTGTTGACAGAATCCGATTTTTCCTATTGCAACCCGAGCAATTTTACCGAAGAAACTTTCGTCGAGGATGGGTTGGAAAAGTGGCTCATTGCTTCCTTTTAATTTTGCTAAATTTCTGGAAAGTTCGGCGAGGAGCTGAGCATCAAACCTCTCAATTGTACCAATCATGTGTCTGATTAAGATTACAAAGAGAGGGATATCGTTATCAGTAAATGGATCCTGATATCTCAAGTCTGAGAGTTTACGTATAGCAGTTACAAAAAGGTGAGGAGAGGAGTTGAATAGTTGAGTATTGTTATAATAATGACTTAAAACCTCGCTAGATGTAGTTGGACTTTTGATCACAGCTTCAACATTATTGGCGCAATTGCTCAAAGACGGACCGTTAGCAGCACCTGAATCGATGCTTCTTTGGTAAATGGGAAACAGATTGCTACTGCTGACGTTGTGATTGGGTTGGGAGGAGTAGCTGCCGTTTTGATGTTGAGTATTTGGAGCCCCATTTGGATGATGGATTCTTCTTGAATAATCGTTCATTGTTTACCTATCTAAGATTATTAAATTAATGATGCTAACATGTTATACTACTTGAGAATTTATAAAAACAACAAAAATATCTTTATTTTATTATAAGGGATCATTATACAAATCATTGGTGAAAATCTATGCATCTTCTCAACTTGGTCGTTTTCCAAGAATAAGTTGACATATTTTTGTTTTTTTTCCAAACCAAAACGACATATTTTTTGGTTATCTTCTGAGGTCAATCTAATATTTGAACCTATCCAAGTAAAAAGCTCTTGACAAAACAGCTTCAGTTTGGGTATAGTGATTTAGTCATTTTATTAGGAGATTGAATGTCAGTTACACCCATTAGTTTTGATAAAATCTACTTTCTCTATGGAAAAGAACCTCAAACTTTTCTAAATAAAACGCATATTTGTTACGGGTACACAGATAATGAGCAGAAAACTGGAGACTCCCCTTATGATTTTTACGAACTAGGCAGCGACGGGTATAATTTAGTAAAACAAATTCTTAATCCGACTGCTTCAACAATGGAGGAGAGTAGTCTGGATGGTTTAAAACCTTTTAGACTAGGCCCTAAAATCATTATTTCCAAAAATGAAGCCTATAGGGACCATCAAGAAGGCCTTATGGAGAAAATATCGAGATTTGCACAAGCAATTATTGTCTGTTCCAAGCATGCGTTTGTTGCGCTTAAGGATATCAGACGCTCTAAACTGATACAGTCGGTCGCAGCCATCGTAATTTTTGCGGGTTTGTCCATTGTCTTCAATTCGATCGCAGATCATTCAAAACCCATAGTAAGACCTGGAGCAACTCAGATCGAATTAGCACAGGCTTCTCAGAATTTAAAAGAACTACTTAAGCCGTTCAAACGTTTGGCTGTTGGTTATGGTTCTCTAGGCGTAGCTTTTTCCCTCATATTAAGTGGATTTTGTGACGACTTTCAACACCGCTACGTCCAATATTACAACGAATTCGGGCCGCCAAAGCGCTTTTACAAGCTGGTCAAGCTGGAAGTAGCCCAAACCTGAAGTTCCTACAGGAAGCTTGGGCTGGGTTCTAGGATAAAGAGAGCAAGCTTAAGAGTGCTGGCTTTTGACTTTCGTGTGCTAATGGGTGTTTTTATGAGTAAAGAAAGAGAGCGGATGATTCTTTCTGGATCGAGATCTTTTTCAAAAATAAGCGCAGCTTCTTTTAATTGTTCAAAATTAATTTCCACAAAATGCTGGAATTGTTGGGTTTACAAGGTGCGCAGGTCGGTCTTTTTGATGATGACGCTGACGTTCTTTTGATTAAAGCCCTTGTACCCTTCGCGCCGCTGTAGATTTTCCATGTGGCTGCCCACAGCGCCGTATTTGGTGAACTTCTCCGCCTGTTCGCGGCCGATATGACCAGCTGTCAAGAGGTCCTGGACGCGCTGCGGGTCGACATGCCAGATCTCTCCATGTGTAAAGGCCTGTTTTAAGTAGGGAAATGAGCTAAATGGATCCATCATGCTGATCCCATGGGTGGCCAAATCGTGACTGAGCTCGTCAAACATGAACTGCGCTTCGAGATGGTGCATCCCAGATTGTGAGATGGAATCGCCATGAAGAGAGCACCAGAGCCCAATCGTTCCCAAACGTTCAAGTTTGGGCAGCTCGTGGTGGGAAAAATCGATCTCGAGCTCATGCGGCGCTAAGTCGACATCGAGAAAGAGCACAAGCCGGCTGTTGGGATTTTCCATCACCTGTGCGCCCCATCCCGCTTCTTTCCCTGCGTAAAAGCGCTCGCGGCAGTGGAACCCTAAAATTTCAAACAGGCGCACGAGCTTTGTGAAGTGTTTGCGCGAAGAGCGGAATGTGTGATGGTCGTGGTTAGCCCAACCCATTCCCAAACGGTCTTGACGGGCTTTTTGCATCTGCCCAGCCAAATTCCGCGCTTGCCAATACTCCCGCTCGCATTGTAACACGAGAGTGGCTGCTAGGTCGCGCCCGACGATTGCCGTCAATTCCTCTGCGAGCTTCAGTGTGCGGTCGATCATCTCCTCTTCGTCAAACAAGTGCCTTGGGCGCGCTTTCCATTTTTCTAGGGCTTCAAAATAGCGTTCTAAATACCCCTCATCGTGATAAAAAGGCTCCATCGTGCGCGAACCTCGTCGTTCAATTGCCCAGACAGAGATCCCCTGCTCAGAAGAGACCAGCGCGCGCCGGTATTCGCTAAACGGGGATCCTTCGATCCAAGATTTCATCCCGCGCACCATCAAAAAATCAGCAATCGAGTCGACCACAAGTGCGACCCCCACAACAGCCTGGTCGTGGTCTTTGACGATCAGGCGTGGCAGCTGCGCGCCAGGGTGGTAAAAGACGCGGTAGGTCGGAGTGGCATCCTCGGCAATAAAACCGCTTTCCTCGAGTTCCTTTTCCAACGCAGGAGAATTGCCAACAACGATGTGATCGAGCCAATCGAAGAGGCGCGTGCTCGTCAACTTCAACAGATCATTCTGTAATCGATCTAAAAATGGATTCTTGCGGCACGCCTCCTCCAGTGCTCTTAATACTAATGCCTCTGCACGCGGTTCACATTTCCATTGAAAAGGAAGGGTTGCGGTCATCTCTTTGCTCCTGGTTGATAAACATACTGATACTATAAAATAGGTTTTAATGAAAATCTCATCCTTGGATATGGCGATACGGTTAAACACGCTCTTTGTTGTTGAAATTTATTTAGATTATATATACAATATCACTTAGCTTTTATTTATAAAATTTAATTATCTAAAATTATAAAATATTTAATATCTATGAATATTCAACCTTGGAAGACAATTAATTTTAAAGACCTATTTCCAACAACATCTCTTCCTAATAACCAAATAAAGTATGGGGCGCCCAACGATTTTGGAAAGGTGATTCACGAGTTATTGTTTGCTAAATCGGTTGCCGGCACTAGCGATCGGTTTTTAAGTGATGTCAGATTAGTAGCTGAAATTGAAGGATTTAATGTAAGAGAATCGAGAGATATGTGCCCGGTCAGGGATTATCGAGTGATGATCAGTAACGACGAATTTCTCTCCCCGAATGTATCTGATCAAGTCAAGCAAGCCGCTGATCGCTGTTATAAAAGGTCGCTATTTTGCAAAAACCACGCTCATTTGCTCCGTTCTGATAAGAAGCATGGCCACGTAGGATTAGGAGCCGTAGGAGTGGAGGGCAAAGCCATCGTTTTAAGAAATGCGGCTCCCAGTGATCAGTATCCAAGTGAACTTCCCCACCAGGCCAAAAATCAATCTGCTCGTATCTATTTTGAAGGAGGTAATTTATTCCAGATCACCGGCCTGGACGGAAAAAAAAGGGTGATCTTCGGAGAGGATAACGTCACAGTGACGCACCAGCTGATGCGTTTGACCGGACTGTTTAAAAATCCATCGGATTATTTGGAGGGGAAAATCCCTGAGATGATCGGGGAAATAGGGAAAAGGATTGCCCAGGACATCAGCTCAGCAGTGGTTGAAAGGACGTTAGGCAAAATGGCTAGCATGGGTCTGGTTCTGCAAGATTTTACTGTGACTGCTGAGACGACAGCAATCGCAGTCAATTATTTAGCCCAAAAACAATTCATCGAGCAGATAATGATTCCAAAAGAGCTAAAAGTAGCGGCAAGTCAAATGATTCATCTGCCCCAGATCGATTACCATGAAGATCTCCTGATGACGCCCGGACCGAATGGAACCATCTTGCTGCAAGATTATAAACAGTCTGTTTTGCTTTTAGAGAGGGTTAAAAGGGAGTTAACCGACAAAAGCGACCGCGAATTGATCGACCTGTTTATTTTTACTACAAAAGAAGATGGTGGTAGGGTGAAGGGGGTCATGGAAAAGGCAAAGCAGGCACTGGAACAAGCGGGGTTGAGAGTGATTCCAACTCCAGGAGCGTTTTTTGCCCCACCAACCTCTGAGATGAAGTTGATGGTAAATTTTCTTAACGCAATTACAGGTTTTTCTCCCAAAACGAATCACTATTACTACATAGTAGGGGGGACGTCGGTAGGGTTGAAACTCGGTGCATTGTTGATGGATGCCTATGCACAATTTTTACAAAGCCTTTGTCCCGATAAGATCAATCTTTATTATGTGGGTAGGGATCTTAGAAAGCCAACAGACTTCTCGTTAGTGGATCATGTGTTAAACAATCGTGATGCTATGATGGGAGTGCATTGCTTATCCTTGGAAACAAAAATTGAGGCTCTCTAAAAGCCCGGGACTTTAAGTAGCAACTTGGGTTTTAATGAAAATCTCCTATTTGGTAGTATGGGGAGCAACCAGTTAGGATCGAACAACGACATGCAGTTAGACAAGCTTCCATCGCCGCGCCTCCTCAAACGACAACACCCAGCTACGACAATGCAGCTCGCATTTATCGAACGCTCTCGCCAGACGCTCATTGACATCCTCGAGGGGAACGATCCGCGACTCGCCTTGATTGTAGGCCCCTGCTCCATTCACGACAGCCTTGCAGCTCAGGAATTTGCTGAACGCTTAAATGCTTTGGCAAAAGAAGTTTCCGATGAATTTTTTCTCCTGATGCGCACCTATTTCGAAAAGCCGCGCACAACCGTAGGGTGGAAAGGCTTAGTCTATGATCCGCAGATGGATGGCTCTCACGACCTCGTCAATGGACTTGCACAAGCACGTGATTTGTTGCTGGCCCTAGCCGATCAAAGAGTTCCAGCGGCCACCGAATTTCTCGATCCGATGACGCCGCGCTATCTCGAAGATCTCGTTACCTGGTCGTGCATTGGAGCGCGTACGACAGAATCGCAAATCCACCGGCAATTTGCCTCAGGTTTGCCGATGCCTGTCGCCTTTAAAAACAACACTTCTGGCGACTTAGAAGTTGCAGTGAATGCCGTCATTGCTGCCTCCCATCCCCACACCTGTTTTGGAATCGACGAAGAGGGGCAAGCAGCGATCATGCGCACCCGTGGCAATCCATTTTCCCACATCGTTTTGCGCGGCGGAAAGGCACACTCCAATTACGATCCCCAATCTCTCGCTCAAGCATTGACTTTGCTCCGCAAAGCGCATCTGCCCCTACGCTTGCTCATTGACTGTACACATGGCAATTCGAGAAAGGATCACAACGAGCAAGTGGCCGTCTTTGAATCTGTCCTCCAACAGTTCATGCAAGGCAACCAGGCCATACGCGGCATCTTACTCGAAAGCCACCTCGCAGAAGGAAGCCAAGCACTGCCCAAACATTTGCGTGAACTCAATTATGGCGTTTCCGTCACAGACCCTTGCCTGGGATGGGACAGCACGGAAAAGCTGATCCTCGAAGGAGCAAAACAGCTGCGTACACGTAGGGAAAATGAATCTCAAAGGCTCGCATGTCTAGAAAAAGCCCTTTTTTAGCCTTGAGTTGCATTGCAGTGCTCTTTAGCGCCTGCACCCCCTACTCATACCTCTCTGTTCACACCGACTATTTAAGCCACCGCACACTCGCAAGCTACTACGTCAACACCCCAGACCCGATGTTGGACAACCCTCCGATCGGCCAACGCCTCATCGTCAGCTGGTCGATCCCCAAACATATCCTTCCTGGCAACAATCTGTACCTCAAAATCTACATGCGCTATTGGAACCGAGCAGAAGAGATCAAAACGGAACCCGTGACCCGCTCAAGAGGCACTGTCGTCTATGCGATCATGAATGAGGAGTACATCGAAACCCGCGGGATCATGTCATACAAGGTCGAATTGATAGACAATGGCCAAGTCATATCCGAGTGGAAGCACCAAGTGTGGACAGAGGTGGTGCACGTTGAGCACAAGCCGGTGCAAGAAGACGACGATGACCTTGAGGATCTTGTTTTCTAAATTTTTCAAATTCTTTCCACCACAGATCACGGAGAATAATGACAGGGACCTTAGGGACGAAGTTGGAAACCTACTGTCGCTAAGGTCCCTAAGGTCGCTTGTCCCTGTCTTTTAGAGCAGCAGGATCGAGAACACAAAGGTAAACAGCGCGAAAGACTCGATGATCCCCACTGCAGCAAAGCACTTACCGAAGATAGAAGGCTGTTTTGCTGAAGCTTGAATACCCGTCGCGCACACTTTCCCTTGGAAAACGGCCGAAGCCAAAAAGGCAGCTCCTGCAAATATTCCCATCGCAACTCCAGAAAGCGGTGACAGCGTTCCTGCTGTAATGGCTTTGCTCATCAGCAGCATCAAAATAAAGCCGTAGATCGACTGTGAAGCTGGTGCCGCAGACATACCGATAAATTTACCATGCCCCTCTTCGACGCGACTCATCGCCGCATGCGAAGCGGCCCCCGCTATGTAACACCCGATGCAACTGCCAATGGAGCTAATGCCCAAGACCATGACAGGACCCACCATATTAAAATCCATACAAACACTCCTTTTAGTCTATATCTTGTTTCCTCAAGGGATTAAAAATCTTTCCTCCACCTTCAAAGCAGTAATGATACCACTCCAAAAAGTTAAGACGCAAGCCGTGAATCACGCCTCCCATGATGCTCAAGGCAATGTTTACGACGTGTCCAAATAACAAAATCAACAACCCAAAGACGAACGGAACTCCCGCTGATAGATCGATCATCGTCGCCGTCAATAACGAACCCGCAAGCCCAAGGGCATAAAGACGCAAATAGGACAATACATCGCCAAAAATCTGGATCACATGCGACGCTTCGAGCAATCCAAATAGCTTGTGGCGAAAAAGCGCGATCACGACGGCCAAAATGACTCCGCCATAGACTAAATAAAGCCCATTGTGCGCTGCTCGTTCCCGATCGATGCCAAAAGCAAAATTCACCAAAGATGTGGCGTGCAAGAAGACCGGCGTATACAAATAGGCGCCGATCAAGAAAATCACCCATCCCACGTGAGACCAATTGCGTTTGACATAACGCAGCATTGAAATGATGATATGGAGAACTCCAATAAACAGCGCCATTTCGAGCATGATATTATCAGAAAATTTCGAATACGCATCGTAGGAAACTTTGCCCTGCTCATTTTTCGATGAAGCTTTCATCAGAAAATCTGTCGGATCTGTGACGCCACTTAAATCTGGGTATTTCTTCACCCACTCTTTATACACGTCATCTTTACGCTGCATGTGATAGGCTGCCTTTTTCTCGACGAGCCAGCTCATCATAGACACTTTGCGCAAAACGCTATCGGGTGCAATCGTCACGCCAAAGAAGGAGGTGGTGAGAACGCCCCAGGCGATGCATGAAAAGGCTAAAATCGTCATCAGGTCCAAGGCCCGGCGCCAACCCCCTCGGAGCGCCTTAGCATATTTGTGCCGCACATAAACTGCGATCAACAAAAGCACAAGCCCATATCCTCCATCTCCGATGACCATGGAGAAGAAAAGAGAGAAAAAGAACAACACCCACAAGGAGGGATCTTTATCGGTCGTCGACGGTGTATCGTAGATGTGGACGAGATCTTCCCCAATCTTTGCAAATCCGCTGTTTTGCAAACTTGTGGGAACCGCATCTGTAGGTTCGATTTCGACCTCTTCGTAATAGACCTTCATATCCTTCACAAGAGAGTTGAGTTGATCGATTTTGTTGAGAGGCACCCACCCTTGGATCACAAACAGCGTCTCCTCTGTGATCGGAAACGCCACGCACTCCTTTGCTTTTTCCAACTCGTGGCTATTCCACTGGTGCAAATACGCGTGATGCAACAAACGGCTATACTTCGCATATCCCTTCAGACGCACGTCGGTCGCCGCAATCTCCCTTTCGATCTCTTGATAGCGTTTCTTCAAAGCTCCGAACGGTTTTTCGATGATCATCTCTAGAAGCTTTGGGTATTGCTGAGGCGCTTTGTTGATCCCGATGAAGTAATCGAGATCGTGATCGGAACCGACAAAGAGCACCTCGTCAGGCAACGCGAGTGTTTCCGCAAGTCCGCGCTTTGAACAATAGTATTGTATTTTGCGGTGCGCTTCCTTTTCCAGTTGTGCGATCTCTCCAAGGGAAAAGTCGCCAAAGATTTCGACCCGTCTCATGTCGAGGTGGGTGATCCGCTGCTCCTCTTGCAACGATTCGAGTTCTTTCTTGAGCGTCACAATCTTGTGGGCCAGCCCAGAGGCGATTTCATACTCCTCGGTCTCTTCCTGTTCCATGACAGGCAGTCCCCTCAACACCTTGATCGCTTGTGCGATCACCGCCATATTTTCTGACAGAACGGCAGGAGCAAACCCTTTTGGGGTGATAAAGTGGATGATCCCGAGCTCCTGAGCACGTCTAAAAAAGAGATCGCGCTCTTTTTCTACACCGACAAATAGGAATTTCTTCACGTCGTAGATCATATTGTTATCAACTCTCGACTTTCTTTCTTCTCTTGAATTTTGGCCTTTGCCACTTTCGCCTGCGAGACGGCGGCTAATTGTTGATCCCCTAAAAACACTTTGATTTTTTTGATGTTCTCGATTGCCCGCGGGATCAAAATCTTCTCAAACAAGTTCACCCGAATTGACACTTCGCGAAGCTCCTTCTCAAGGGCCGTGGCTTTTTCCTCTGCAATGAGGATCCGTGCCTTGGACTCTGCCAGGGTGCGTAAACCCTTTGTCACGCTATCGACCCAAGGAGGCGTATCGAACAAGCTATAGGAAAACTCTGCAAAGTCGATCCCTTCGAAATAGGGCACTTCGACACCAGCAATGTTCTCATATCGCTTATGCACTTTTAAAATCTTCGCACTCTCTTCCAGATTAATCGACAGTTTTTCAGTCAGCAGCTCGCTATACCCATCCACTTGCGTCTGGATCGTCTGAAACGCTTCCTTGCAAACAGCAATTTCGATCCGCGCTTCGTTCACTTCGATCTGCAACATCGCTTTTTTCAGCTGCAACGTTGGCAAATACTTTTTGAGCTGATTTAACCGCATCTGTTGAAAGCGCAGTTCATTTTTTGTCAGCTTAATCTCTGCCATAGCTCTTTACTTGGTACGGTGCACTGTTGTCGGCCAGTATTTAGTCAAGATGGCCTGCTTAATCCCGACTTCCTCTGGCTGGAAACACTCGGCAAGCGTTTTCCACCCCAGATCCAACGCATCTTCTAGCGAGTAGTTCACGTCGAGATTCATCATCCTCTCCTCAAACAATTTTGAGTAGTGCAGCAGCTGCTCATCCCAACGGGATAGCTTAAAACCCATCCCCTGCCGCTCGCGCGCCTTCTTCGATTCAGCATACAAACGGATCATCGCGTTTGCTAAATCCCCATGGTCTTCCCGAGTTACCTTTCCGATGACCAGCTGTTTCAAACGGGAAAGAGAACCAAACGGATCGATACGGCCATGGTGCAAGTAGAATTGCCCTTCGGTGATATAGCCCGTATTGTCGGGGATCGGGTGAGTTACATCGTCCCCTGGCATCGTCGTTACTGCGACGATCGTGATCGATCCACTCCCTTCGATCAAAACTGCCTTTTCGTAGCGCGAAGCTAAGTCGGAGTAGAGAGAGCCAGGATAACCGCGGTTTGACGGAACCTGATCCATCGTAATTGAGATCTCCTTGATGGCATCGGCAAAGGCTGTCATGTCAGTCATCAAGACAAGGACGTTTTTGTCGTTAATCGCGAACTTCTCGGCACAAGCTAGGGCCATATCAGGGACTAACAAACACTCCACAGCAGGGTCGGTAGCGCGGTGGATGTACATCACCGTCTTATTCATCGAACCCGAATCCTCCGCATTGTCAATAAACGCTTGGTAATCCTTAAAGGTAAGCCCCATTCCCGCAATGATCACGACATCCGCATCGGTCTGGTTCGCAATCCGCATCAGAAGGGCATTGTACGGTTCGCCTGGGACAGAAAAAATCGGAATCTTTTGCGATTTCACCAAACAATTAAAGACGTCAATCATCGGGATGTTCGTGCGCACCAATTCGCGCGGAACAATTCGTTTCACTGGGTTAAAAGAGGTTCCTCCGATGTTGATTGGCTCTCCCACAATAGCTGGCCCGCCGTCGATTGGGATACCAGCTCCGCTCAAGCGGCGTCCTAACAGAGCATCTCCGAAAACCGCTTGCATTTGCCGTTTAAGAAATGTCACCTTGTCATCTGTCGAAATGCCCCGGGTATTTTGAAACACTTGCAGCGTCACGCGGTCACCTTCGATGCGCAAGACGGAGGCGTAGACAGAGCGGCCATCCTTCAAATCAATCCGAGCCAGCTCACCCAACGCCACATCGTTGGCAATCACGGTAATGAGGTTCCCCCGCATATCCAAAATGCGGTCATACACAACTTTCATCAGTTCTCCTCGATTATTCAGATTTACTTTCGACGTTCTTCTTAATTTCTGCCATGGCTTGTCTGTACTGATCGCTATTAAAGGCCAAGAAATTCATGTTCTTAATTTGGTTTTGCAGTTGTAAAAAGTACTTTCGTGCTTCATCATGACTGCTAAAACTGAATTTTCTCACCAAGATTTCGTTGATCAACTCAAAAAGAGGAATTTGCCTCTCCAAGGGACAGTAAGCATCCTCTGCATCAAACGAGTTTTGCTGTAGATAGCTAAAATCGTACAACTCTGCTTTCAGGTAGACGACCATGTCATCAAGCGCCGTTCCCTCCTCGCCCACGACCTCCATCCGCTTTCCAATTTCGTTCCCCTTGAAGAGGAAATCGCGTGCGCGGTGGACCATCTCTCCCCATCCATCGACTTTCTTTTCGATTTCGCGCGCCACTTCATCGACGTATTTCGACCAGGAGATCAGCGGATCGATCGCAGGATAGCGACGCGAGTCGGAACGCTCTCTCGACAACCCCAAGAATGCACCGACGACTGAAAGAGTCGCCTGGGTAACGGGCTCTTCAAAGTTACCCCCCGCAGGAGAAACTGCTCCTCCAATCGTGACTGAGCCATGCTTCCCATTCTTTAAGGCTAACACTCCAGATCGCTCATAAAAGTCGGCAATGCGGGAAGCAAGATACGCTGGAAACGCCTCTTCGCCCGGAATCTCTTCCAATCGCCCGGAGATCTCCCGCATCGCTTGCGCCCAGCGAGATGTCGAATCGGCTAAGACGAGCACATCGAGCCCCATTTGTCGGTAATATTCCCCAATTGTCAACCCCATGTAAACAGATGATTCCCGTGCTGCCACAGGCATCGACGAGGTGTTACAAATGATCACCGTGCGCTCCATCAATGTTTCTCCTGTGCGTGGATCGGTCAGGTGGGGAAACTCGCGCAAAATCTCCACAACCTCGCCCGCACGCTCTCCACAAGCCACCACAATCACAATATCGACGGCCGAGTACTTGGACAAATGGTGCTGAAGAACCGTTTTACCCGCTCCAAAAGGCCCTGGAGAACAGAACGTTCCCCCTTTCATCACAGGAAACTGCGTATCGATGATGCGGCACCCCGTATCCATCATCCTCGTCGGCTTCACCTTCTCACCGCTTGCTAACGGAATCTTTATCGGCCAGCGCTGAACCATGGTAAAGGCGTATTCCGTCCCCGCATCATCCACAGCTTTAGCGACGACTGTATCCACATTGTAAGAACCCGCTTGAATCACCCATGTAATTTTATATGTGCCAAACAGGGAGAATGGGACCATGATATGGTGGTGGAAGCGCCCCTCTAAGGTCGTGCCTAACGTGTCGCCCCTAGAGACCTTTGCTCCTATCTTCACTTTTGGTTCATAATCCCACTTTTGCTTGCGACTCAAAGGAGCAATGTAGATACCGCGAGGCAAGAATAAGCCCGCTGCAACGGCGACCTCTTCAAGTGGGTTTTGCAAACCATCGAGAATCGATTTGAGCAACCCCGGTCCGAGTTCCGCTTCTAACAACTGGTTATTGAATGTCACTTCTGTATTGTGCTCGACGCCTCGGGTATCTTCAAATACCTGGAGCTTTGCTTTATCGCCGACAATCTCAATTACCTCGGATTTCAACTGCACCCCATCGATGTGTACCTGAGCAACTTCTCCTTGTCGAATGTTGCCGACATAAGCCACTTGCAGTAGGTTTCCAAAGGCATTTACAACCTTTCCAGTAGCGGTTACAGGTGTTTTAACGACAGAGTTTTTATCATTCATGATGCTTCCTTCAAGATATTATTGATGATGGTTTTTCCCTTTTCTTTATCCAATTGGTTCCACTTCTCCAACATGATCAATTGGATCAAATACCCCAACAAGCGATCGATCGTAAACAACTGCATCCCGAGTAGCTCATCGATCCGGCGAAAGCGAAATTCGATCAGCGCTTTTTCAAGTTCGAGTGGGTTGTCTTCATATTTGGCTAAAATTTCCTTAATCTCTTTATATTTTTCGGGCGGCTCATATTGTGAGGCATCTTTAAAAGCCAACATCTGTGCAATCAAATCGTCTTCCGGATCTTCATACTGCAATTCCACGAGGAGATCTTTTCCCAATTTCTTGGCTCTCAAAGCCACCAAAACGAGGCGTAGTTCCCTCTCCATCGAAAGACACTCTTTAAAAAATCCGGTCGCTTTTTTTGTTTCCTCCACAAAAAACGTTTGCAAAAGGGAAGAGAAATTGCGAAGCCTTTCTTCTCGAGACTCATACTTATCGAGGTAATCGAAAATGTACGGTGGCAACCCCGTGCGCGTGGCCAAAGCCTCTTCTAGGTCGTTTGCACTCAAGCTTCCGGCTGGATCAAACGCCTCCTCCTTCCAGTACGAAAGCAGATTGTAAATGTCATAAAAATTCATCACCGTTCTAGCTTTCGCATAATCCCCTGTTGTCAGGTTGTCAGCTAAGAGCTGCTGGTATTCCCGCAACTTAATTTCAGGAGGTTGGTCGATGTGTAGATCGGGCAAGATCGTTCCCAAGAAATAGTAATTGGCCATTTACACTCTACCTCATGCACGTGTATCAAAAACCAATTTGCGAAAATCCTTGCGGATGATGTAATTTGAGAGCAATTCCCTCAGTGCTTGCTCTGAAATATCGATCGTCATGCGTTTGTCGTTGAGTTTGACTTGAACCCCCGCTGCAAAGCCCCCCAGCTGCACGCCACCCTCTTTTAACTGTTTCACCACATCGGTGAGCAAGGCCTCATTCACCTTTTTCGGGTCGACATTTTTTGAAACGACGGCTGACAAATCAGCACTTAATCCCTCTTTTTCGATTGCCTTGACAATCGCATTGACTAAACTACCCATCAACTGAGGGTCGGCAGCCCCTTTTTCGATCAAAGCGGCAAGATGATCGTGAAAAAAAAGATGCTCTACACCTTGTCTCAAGGCTTCTAAAGCTTGTTTGGACCCTTGAATCAAAGAGGATTGAAAAGCTGTTTTTTCTTGTTCGATCTCTTGTCTGGCGGTTTCATGGAGATTGCGAGCCGAATCTTTTGCCTGTTCGATGATGCGTTTGGATTGGTTATGTGCATCGCGGATGATTTCTTGCGCCTCTTTCTGTGCTGGTGCCAAGGTTTCTTCGCGCAAGACGTCGCATATTTTTTGTATTTTTTCTTTCCCCTTTTCCAATGTCTTCATATGCAATATCCTCTTCTCTGTAATTCTGTTTGTATCCTTAGCAGGTTGCCCATTTTTTCCCTAGAGAAAATCAGAGATTGAAAAGAATGCCCTACATCGGTTAAATCGGACGTGGATAATACCATTTAAGGAATTAAAAAAGTAAAAATTATGAAAATCATGAAAAAATTGAGAAAGTTATTCCTGTTTTTTTGCTTGCTCACAAGCTCAACGCTCCATACATCCGAGCCCACATTGCTACAAAATGAGGCACACAAAACTTATTCTGTAAAATTCACTCCGCCACCTGGCTGGCGCTTTGCCGAGGCAAACGCGCTACCGCCAAAAGTCAAGGTGATGGTCGTCGGCAAAGGGAGCTACACATTTCCCCCTTCGATGAATCTAGGAGTAGGTAGCGAGCACTTCACAGGCACGCTGAAGGAGTATCTGAAGCGTGTTAAGTCGATCAACGATGCGAAAGGGATCCAATGGAAGTCGCTCGGAACTCTCCAAACAGAAGCGGGAACAGCAAGTCTTTCGCAAGCTGACATGCACAACGAATGGGGCGATGTCAGAATGATGCATGCGATGATCAAGTACGATGACAAAATCTACATCTTGACCGCTGCTTCGTTAAAGGATGAATTTCCTGTCTTCTACAAAGACTTTTTCAATGCATTGAAATCGCTACGGATTGAACATGATGGATCGTCGCAAAAAAGTATTTGCTTAAAATAACCAAAATGTGACATATAACAATATCGAAAGTTTAACAACACCAACACCCTGTTCTGTATAAGGAGAAAACATGAAACTCACAAAGAAATTATTGGCTGTAGGGGCTATTGTAGCGATGATGAGCTCCCCACTCAACGTTCAAGCAGATGAATTCTGCTGCGACACAGGTGGAGATGGATACGACCAATGCTGCCGTTCAACCAGCTTAGCACCAGCTATCGCGCTTGGTACAATTGCTCTGGTTGCGATCATTGCCGTTGCCGTCCAAAACACCTCTGGACACAGCCACTGCCACGCGCACAACTAAATCAAGTTAGTTTGGTGTTGTGACGTTGTATCGATATGGGAAAAGAGTCTCTGCTCTTTTCCTTATTTCGTTTCTATTCAGCTGCAATCCGTGTAATCGCGCCTGGGAAACCAGCGCAATCGAAGCTTCGTATCCTTGTACGACCTATACCCGAACAGTATTAAAGCCCAGTGATCCATTTTCTGGAATCGAAGCTGAATTTCTAATTGGCAATGAAACGACAACGCTATTTCTCAATTCTATAACTCTGCAGTTTCCTTGTGGAGACAATCCATGCGTTTCTACTGTCCATGTTTGCATCGATAGCAACGAGTATTTCTTTGAGGCCGATCGGCTTCAAGGAGGACAACGCCTCAAGATGCCACTGGAGGCCACTGAGCTCCTCCTAGCTGCCCTCTTGAATGGATCATGGATTACAGTTTCTGTAGGCGGCTACCACGACATCCTCGTCACAGACCATTTCCCAAGACGATGAAAGTGTTTATCCTAGATCGCAAGCGGCATGATCACCAGGATATGCGATCACCTTGACCATCCTGCCGCTTGCGATCGTGCCAATCTTGTATCACCGGAAACTACTGATTTAGGTTCAACCAATAGCGTGTGTGACGAAGCTCTCCAGTTTTCTTTAAAACCTTAAGCTCGATTAAATCGTTCAGATCGCGCGTCGCAGTTGCTCTTGAGGCTTTTGTCATGCTGATGTACTTTTCAGCACTCAAGCCCCCTTGAAAGCCACCTAAGCCTTCTGCAAATAGTCTTAACAGAACCTTTTCTTGGCGAAGATTAAGTTTACCTGCAAGAGCCGTCAACATCTTTGACTTTTCAATCAAAAAGTGGAGGAATTTCATCGATTCTTCTTGAGCTTGTAAAATCACTGCTGCAAAAAACTGAACGAAATGATCTATTTCTAATGTGCGGTTGCATTTCTGAAGAGCTGCATAGTACTCCTTTTTCCTCTTTGAAAGAATCTTTGAAACCGCGATTAAAATAGGTCTCCCGATCCCTTGGGACAGGATTTTTTCTACAATGACGCGGCCGATTCTACCATTGCCATCTTCAAAGGGGTGGATGCTTTCAAAGTAAACATGAGCAAGCGCTGCCCTCCCTAAAATTGATTCAGAAGTGGTTTTTGAATTAAACCAGGCAACAAACAATGCCATTTCCTTTGGAACCTTTGAAGATGGGGGTGCTTCAAAAAAGACCCGTGGAGCACCAAGGTGCCGGGAAATGATTTGCATTGGTTCAGCATGTTCGCGGTATTTTCCCTTGTCTTCAATATGAGATTGTTCATCAAATAGCATGGCGTGCCAATTCCAGAGCATCTCGTGGGTTAGGGGCTTGTCAAACGTTTTATAAACATCGCAAAGCACCTTTGCCATTTGGGATTCTTTATGAGGTTCCTTTTTCAGTGAGGGGTTGATTCCAAAGTGGCGTTTGATCGAAGATTGCAAACTTTCTCTATCGAGAATTTCTCCCTCAATTTTCGAACTTTCCAACCCTTCAGCGCTTAAGATTTCTACAGTAAACTGCCTGTATTCCGGCTCACTGATGTTTTTTAAAAATGCAATAGAGCTCCCCGCACCCAAAAGAAATTGTCTTTCTTTTTGCAAGATAGGCTCTGGATCGTATTTAAATTGCGGCCAATCGGCCAGTTCCCAATTCCAGCGCATGAGTTATAGACCTCTGTTCTATAACTCATAATTATGCCATTTTATGAGTTATAGAGCAAGTTTCTATAACTCACGCTTTTCTGAACGGTCTGTGGAAGCTTGTTTCATCCGGAGGAAGCGTGCATAGCGGTTTGGAAAGCGGTATACCGACTGTCCAGCCCGTGATAGACGCTTCTGAAGCGGTTCTGGATGGGTCTTTAGGTACCACTGCAAAGCCGGTTCGGCCTGCCTCTCTGCAACGAGCTCCATCAATTTTCTTTCCAGCATATCGGGAGAGGACAGGGGCAGCAAAGAAAAGCAGGGATCGGTCCACAAGCGCATCGACTCTCCTCCAATTTCTATGCACGAATCGAGCGGCAAATAAACTGTCGTATCCAAGTCGAGGCTATTGAGAGCACCGATTTGCGTAATAAAGGAAGCGCACTGGCTCCCCACAAGGGCGTAGTGGCTATAATCGTACGTCTCTATAAATTGTAGCGTCTGTAAAAACTGCTCTTCTGTCAATTCGACCTTAGCGGCATAAGAGGGCCGGTGCCTGCCTGGGCCCCACTGAAAAAAGCCGTCGTGTTGCGTTGTCCACAAGTATCTAACTGGGTTTGGTTCATAGCGGGGGTTGCACAGCTGCTCTGGAGTCGGATTGGCATACCCGTAATCGATGTAGTTCATGATCCCATCGAGATATTGCGCTTGAAAGAGCCCCCTTTCTCCCGACACTCCCCCTTCGATAAACACCGGTTCCCCATCGATAACCCCTTGCAAATAGACCCACGCATGCCCTACATCCCCCTCCTTGCTCCAGTCGCGCGGGTGTTTGGCTACTGTCGTAATAAAGGAATGGCAATCGGTGTAATCGAGGTGTTTGGCATCGACGAGAATGACGAGAAAGAAATCGGACCAGCTCATCGGTTTTGCAGAACCGAGCTGTTGCTCCAGATGAGCATACATCTCCCGGTACGCTTGAGACTTAGGCGTTGCGCATCCCACCAACAGCACAGCCAGAGCGAAAAGCAACAACTCCTTGAAACCCCCACTGATCATTCTTTAGACTCTAAATTGCCTTGACCTTCAAACCAGCTTTGATATTCGTTCCGATCGGTATAAACGGGTGGTTGTTTCCACCCCTCATCAGCTGCCCGCAAGTCCAAATCTCGATAAATTCTCAGACGAATCTGATTTTCATGCAACTGGGCAGACAATTCCAGTAAACGCTTATTAGACAGCTCCCCAGAAGTATTCGTCTTAAACTCATCCATTGCGCTCATGAGAGCTAGATTAAATAGATTGAACGGGTAAGAGAAAGGAATTTGTGGGTTCTCTTTCTGAAAAATACCATTTAATTTGACAATCTCCGAATTGATTTCTCTTACAGTCTTTACAATTTCGCATTCGAGATCGCGAATGTTCTCATCCAAATCCAGAAATAAATAAGTATCAGAATAGGGATCTGATAGTATTTGCCACAACTCTTCTCCATACTTCTCATCAAATCCATCGGGTTTAGTACGCCCATTGAAAAGCGAAACGAGGAAGTTCAACTGTTCCCTAGCGCTTGAAATACTAGATTCGCACCCTTCAAAACTTTCTAACAATTCTTGGAATTTCCCTTTCAAATCTTGATCCCCGCCATCTCCGATTGCCGCTATCACTTGATTTGCGGCTGCTTTTGCTGCCCCAAACGGAAGCGGCAGGTCATAATTGACCTGAAAAATCTGATTTTCCCCCGTTTTACCGTTATCGAACTTGAAGATCAGCGCGTTTAAGTCAATGATGCAATCGACAGCGTCCACTTCTAATCTTCGAAGCCGCTCAACAAATCCGCTTTGCAATTCGCGTAGCATTTCATACTCATCTAACGTAGTTTCGCTCTCCAACACTCGATTCCCATCGACGTGGCGGTAACAGGCTCGATACGCGTTTATTGCCCGTTCCAAACATTCTAGCTGTTCGATTTTTTCCTGATAAGTCACTTGCAGTCCAGCTCTTTCGAGAGCAAGACACACGTTCGACACATCGAGTGGAAAAGAGTAGGAGGGGCGGCGTTGCTCATCCGTCATGAACGGATAAATATTAAAAACGATCTCTGAGGCAAGCACTAATTCTAATTCATGCATTCTATGCCAGATTTGCCCATAAAGGTACTTTTCAGCTTCCTTGACTTCTTCAATAGTCAGTTTTCGCTTCGAAACTGTCTCAAGTAGCTGCAACGCAGCCAATGCATCTGCAATGTTCTGTTGCATCGTCTGAATCGGAAGGCTATTTTGCAATGGACCCAGGATTTGGAGCAGATCTTTTGGTTTTGATCGGAAAGATACCGTGGGTTGGTCTCTTATGCACCCTCCCGCATAAAGTTCATGGATCAAGAGGAGGGCTACTTTCATGCCCTCCACTATCTTTACGCCCTCTTCTTCCGATTTTCGGGTCGATTCCAACAAGGGAGCCAAAAGATGCGTGGGTCGAATGGAATTCTTATAAATTTTATCAAAAACTTGGAAAGCGGCCCAGGATACGAACAAAGCCCGGTATAAAACGGCGAGGAAAAGCATCTTGTGTACTTGTTGCGCTTCAAATTGTTTGCCATAACTCCCTAACTTCACAAACTTAGATTGCAAAAGGGAAACACCTCTCTCAGCTAAAATGGAAAAAGGGATTTGAGCGAGGCTCAAATCTTCTAAAAGGGCTTCTACATAGTTGTCAATCCTCTCTTGAAGGGCATCTAACTTTGACATATCCGCACGCGCGAATTGATGCCCTTTTAAAGAGACCATGGTGGCCAAGGCCGACAACCCGTTCCACATGAACCCTAACGTAGCTGCCGGCGTCAAAACGAAAAGGGTAAAAACCGCTCTTGCCATTGAATACGCGACAAAACGGACACCCAACGAGCTATCTTTAAAGTCACGAATGCGAGCCTTAAGATCTTCGAAGGATGTGAATGGTTGATCCGTAGGGCAAAAAGTGTGCACATAGAATGGTGTCGTGAGTATCCGACGCGTAAATGACGTTGGTTGCGCACTAAAAAAAGATTGAGCAACTTGCATATGTCTATCCTAATTTATATTAATCTTTTGAATGATCAAAGCCATCTTACAGGGCCCTTGCCGAGCAATGCAGCGCAGAAAAATGAGCCAATCGTAGGCATCGTAGCGGTTGTTTTCCCCGATGGCCACTTGGGAGAAGCGGTTCCCGGGCATCCGATGCCCCAGGAACTTTCCCTCTCCGGATCGTAGTTCGAATTTCAGAGAGTAGCGCTCATCAACGATGAGCTCTTGTCCGAGCTGAAATACGGAGGAGACGTGGCCATCGACTGTAAAGGAGGATTCGGGGAAGCGATCGATAGCGACGATGATCTCCCGGTTGCGCTCTTTATCCTCATCAGGAAGCTCGGCATCGAGGGTGAACAGCACCTCAACTCCATTTGGAATCACCCGACAAGCGACAGCCCCAACACGGGCGCGCTGGATGTCCATCGTGTGGAGATTGTCCCGGTCGCCCCAGAAAAACAGGGCGTGGTGAAATCCCTTTTCCAGATTGTTTGGAAGAGTTGTCGGTTTGCCGTTAAAAAAGGTGTAAGCTGAATTTTCACCCTTAAAGAATTCGCAAGGCACACCGACAGAGATGAGGCCAAATTGGTCGGGATAATGACTTTGTGGGACCAGATCATCGGTCAAATAAACCATGGCGGCTTCTAGATGCAAATGGCTTTCGCGCAACGCACGCTTGGAAAAAAGGCCTTCGTACCCGCCCATGTAATGATCGAGAAGGGTTACTTGGGGCTCATTTTTGGACTGAAATACTTGATAAGGAGGTCCCACATAGGTGCCTAAATGGGAATGCCACACCACTCCCAAAAAAGATAAGAGTGTTTTCCAGGGGCTTTGCTCTAGCAGGGGGTAGACCAGGCTTAAGGCGTTAAGGAGCATGCCTAAGGCTTTAGGAGAAAGCCAGTCGGGATAATTGGCAATTTTGTCGATAGCCTCCATCCATGCGGCACCTTGCTGTTCAATCCCCTTCTCTTTGAGAAGTTCGCCTGCTTTAAGAAAAAGGGCAGCGCGCGAAACGGCAATCGCGTAAGGGGGAGTGCTTTGCTCTGCAAGCTCTTTGACATTCCCCACAAGTTTCTGAAGCGCTCCCGTTAGACGTTCGCGCATCTCACTCCCCAACACATGGGCGAATTCGGCAAGGATGCGGCACACGATCAGTCCAATCCAAATAGGTAAGTAGCGCTCTTTGCAGTGAGGGTAGTCGTGCAAATAGATCGGAAAGCCACCGGTTTCGGTTTGAAAAGGGAGCAACTTTTCCAGCATCTCTTTTGCTTCTAAAACATTTTCGACGGTGCGGCTGCGCAACAAGGCAAGCGCAAAGAGGAAATTATCGAGCACCGGAATCGTTTGATGCATCGCCTCCTCAGGCGCTGCGTAGCAATAATGGAGAAAGCCCGATTGGGAACTCTTCCGTTTGCGTCCATAAGCCACAGCCCTTTCAATGAGGCTCCGCATGAGCGCGTCTTGTGCCTGTAACGATTCAATGCGATTTTCCATGGAGAAAATCATACAGGCTTAAGGGCTTTAAAGCAACGATTGACCAATAGTCACCAGATCGTGTAACCTTGGAGCGTCGCAAAAAACAAAAAATTAATAACATGGCAATACTCAATTGGAAAAACAAACAAAACAGGAGATAACAATGCACAAGCAGATGATGACCCTATGCACAATCGCTACCCTATGTTGCGGTGCGACTTTCGCTGAAGAGCCAAGCCAAGCAGACGTGAAGAAAATCACAACAGCAGATGAAAGCGCTCCATTGGCAGGCTGTCCATGCACGGGGAAGAAGAAAAAGACGACTCAATTTCTCGCCTGCCCAGTTTGCGGCGATCCTCACCACAAGCGACGACGCATAGAGCTCACAATCGAAGCTACCGACGAAAAGCAAGCAGAAGAAGCAGCTATTTCTCCAGCAACAGAACAAGCTGTCGCTTGCACAGTATGCAAAGAACACAACAAAAAGAAAACTGCTTAAGTTTAATTGACAGGGATCTTACGATCCCTGTCCTTTCTTCACAATTGCGATCATCCGCTCACACGCCCTGTCGATCTCTTGTTCGGTGGTAAAATGACTGAACGAAAAACGCACAGAAGAGCGTGCCGCTTGCAAAGACAATCCCATGCTGAGCAACACGCGAGAGGGCTCTAAGGCCCCTGATGAACAAGCAGAGCCGTGACTTGCAGCAATTCCCTCTTGATCGAGCGCAATCAACAAAGATTCCCCATCCATTCCACCAAACTGTAAATTGCTGACATTCGCTACGCGCGCCCCTTGTCCGTTGACAACGACACCTGGCAAGGCTCGGCAAAGAGTTTCTTCAAAACGGTTGCGCAGTGCCTCCATCTTCTTTATCCAAGCTGGCAATTCTTCTGAGATCAATTCAAACCCCTTTCCCAGAGCGAGAATTCCCAACAAGTTTTCTGTCCCTGGCCGTGCCCCTTTGATCTTTGCTCTTGGATGCACATAGAGACAACCGATCCCAGCGGGCACATGGATCTTATGCCCACTAAATCCCATCGCCAGCACCCCTTTGGGGATGGCAATCGGCTCCTTTCCTAAGGCAGCAACAGCGTCGACAAACAAAGGGATCTGATGTTTTTCGGCGACCGCAGCAAAGGCTTCGACGTCGTTTTTCACCCCTGTTTCATTATTGACAGAGAGTAAAGCAATCAAGCGCGTATCGGGTTGAACCGCTTTTGCAAGGTCTTCTGGGTCAATGAATCCTTCGGCTGTCGGCTTTAAAAAGGTGACCTCAAAGCCCTGTTTTTGCAGCTGCTTGGCTTTCCCATGCACGCACGCATGTTCTGCTTCTGAAGTGATGATATGACCAGAGGTGTGGTTCGCAAGCAAACCCTCCATGGCAAGATGGGCGCTTTCCGTCCCACTAGAAGTGAAGAGGATTTCAGAAGCGCGCACTCCCAATGTGCGTGCAATCTGTTCGCGCGCCTGATTAATCCATCCCCTGGCTTCGCGTCCAAAAGAATGCACGCTGGAGGGATTGCCTTGAATTTTTGGCATCCATTCTGTTAGCAATGCGATGATGCGAGGATCCAGGGCCGTACTTGCATTATTATCGAGATAGATACGTTGCCTCATCCACACCCTCAACACGGGTCAAAACAACGGTGACATTATCGCGTCCGCCCCTCATGTTAGCCACCGCGATCAAATATTCAGCCGCTGCATGCACATCTTTTGCCTCTGAGAGAACCTTTTCAATCTCTTCCCCGCTCACAACATCCGTCAACCCATCTGAGCACATTAAAAACAGATCTCCCATCATCAAGGGCGTTGAAGAGACAGAAGGGTCAACGCGCGAATCGGTGCCAATCGCTTTTGTAATAATGTTTTTTAAAGAACATCGGGCCATCCGTTCGTCGATTGTTTGCCCCTGCTCACCGCGTTCTGAAATAAGCGAATGATCTTTGGTTAGCTGCTCCAATCTTCTATCGCGGAAACGGTAGATCCGGCTATCTCCCACATGAGCGTAGATCAGATGTTCATCTTGAAAAAGCAGGCAACACAAGGTCGTCCCCATTCCGTGCAGTTCCGGCTCCGATCTTCCCATTTTATACACATGTGCGTTGACGAACATGATCGCCTTTTTGAGTAGAAGCACCATCTCTTCAAGCGGCATCTCAGCTGAATCGGGCTGACTCAAACGCTTTTTAAAAATTTTACAAAGAGACTTAACCGTTTCATTGGCAGCAACCTCTCCAGCCTGATGCCCGCCCATGCCATCTGCTAAGATGAAAAATTTTAACTTAGGCAGTTGAGCCCAAACATCTTCGTTATTCTGCCGTACGAGACCGATATCGGTCGCGCCATACGATGAAATCTTGTATTTAACTGCGATAGGTAACATGTTGCTCTTAAGATTTTGATTGAGCGAATCATAGCAAAATTTTCCATTTTTGCCCAGAGAAAACAACCGTCTAGGCTGTGGCCGCAATCAAGGAAACATTGATGGCATTAAAAGTGGAGTGGAGGCCGATTGAAGCCCATAAAGAGCCCTTTTTCTCTCGAACGAACCCCAAAAAGCAGGAGAGGACGAATAGGGTGCCAATCAACAAGATATTTGAATAACCTTGGCTTTTAGAAAAGTGGATGGTGGCAAACACAACCGATGTGATCAAAATGCTCGTTCGAATGGAGCAAAACTGCTTGAGTCCCTGCTGGATAAATCCCCTAAAGACCAGCTCTTCAATAAAGGGAGCCAACACACACACTGTAAAAGCCAAAACTCCAAAGGCCCACGGATCGCCAAGCACCTGTTTCACTTGCTTCACGGCGACTTGATCTCCTTCGACATCAATGCCAAGCTGAGCCATGATTATAGTGATTGATAGTTCGAAAAAGACCAGCAAGGGATAAGAAACAAGCCATGCGAGAAGGCCAAACAGAAAGGCTCTCCGCCCTTCCATACCCGTTGCCACCCCCCACACCTCCTCCTGGCACACAAACGATTGAGCGCGAAAGAAAAGATACATCCCCAACGCACTGAGAGCCACGCTGACAGAGTTCACCCAGGCCAACGTAACCGGATCCATTTTCTCCATCCCCTGAATAGAAATGCCTGTCGCAAAGGAAACAAAGAGCACAGCTAAGACGGGAGAGAGCAAAAGTTCAAGGGCAAAGAAAAAGATGACTGCTTTCAAAACAAGAGAACGGGAAATAGACGCTACAGAGGCTATTTTCTCAGGCAAGAAAAAAAAGCCTCTATAGAAAGCGACTGTGAGGACAACCGATGCCAACAACAGCGTCAAAACAATGTCCATTCAGCCGCCTAACGAGAGCACTGGATCACATCTTCCAAGCGGTGAGAAATCTCTTTGATCGCCCTGTAGTGCGCCATGCCGCAAGGTGTTTTGTAGTATGCTCCAGAACCCCAAGGCATCCCCCCAATGCTATCCACACGCACGCCAACATCAAGTGGATACAACGATTTGATCACCTCACACAAGACGATGCGCGGAGTGGAGCAGCGGACATCGACAACTTTCACTCGCACGTTAGTCAGGATCGCTTGAAGGCAGGACTTGCCTTTTGGATTGCTGACCTCCGTTTTTGTGCAAGGGTCGTACGGAACGACAGCGTGGTCGATCAACTCAAGAACAGCCACAAAATCAGCCTCGCAGAAATCGGTCGCAAAAGCCGCATCAATGGTTGTAAAGTCGTATTGCGCTCTTTTACCATTTGGCGCCTCCACATCTCCTTGAGACAAGACGTACAACTGTCCCCCCTCCATCAAGTCGCAGTAAAGACCTTGCGCAAGCTCTTCCGAAAATTCCCAATTGATATTGGATTGACAAGCATCCTTCAGCGCAACTACGGCCACTTTTGGCTTGGGTCTGCCATCATCGTGATACGGAAAATAATCGACGTAGCGAGGCCCTCCACAAGCCATGCTTACCAGTGCTAAACAGACTGCAATCACATACTTTTTCATCATCTACTCCCCTCTGTGAATAAGAAATCGTACAATAGCAAATCGAGGGCTTTTTTTGAAAGGGGGTTGTTGCTCATGCAAAAAACGCAAACACTGTCTCTGCGTGCTCTGTGCTCTCTGTGGTTAGAATATTTCTTTTAATGTACTGAACATTGAGTGCCATCAAACTGGTTGACAATTAATTTTGTTTTCTTTATTGTTTTGTTGTTAACAATAGGATTATTTGATGACAGAGAACAAATCAGCAACTATTCAAATACCTAAGCATAAGTTTCTGGCTAAGTTCCCAACCACCGAAAGGCGCTATAGCGAGCTCGACCTGTTCCGAAATGGAGCCGTAGAGGGGGTCAAACTGTACCACCACCCCTACACGAGCAAGAAAAAGAGCGTCGCCATCTATCGAATCGTTTTTTTAACTTTTGCTATTCTCTTCGGGGTTTTGGGAGTGACGACTTTGAGCCTCCCGTCTACGCTTTCTTGCGGCTTTTTTAGCCTTCCAACGACGTTGAAAGGGTTGATCATGACGCTTTGCATCGTCCTGTCGCTGGCCTCGTTCCTGCTAGGCATTAGCTTGCGCACCGACAAAGAGGCAATCGTCCACTCCTATAACCATTGGCGGCGCAAACTCAAAACCTATTATGCGAGAAAAAGGCTTTCCCTAGTTGGCCCTCACCGCCATCTGGCCAAGGGGCTTCGGCAAACGCACAAAGAGGTGCAAGAAAAAATGAGGGAAAAGCGGGACGAAACGCTCCACCTGATCGGAAAGATCGGGTCTTCCCCCCTTTCAAAGGAAGAGAAAGAGACTCTCTTAAACCAGGCGATTGCCGAATTCCACGAGCGGCTCAAATTCCTCGCCCATGGTTTCAAACACGATCTTTAAAATAGGCCCGTAAAGCCGCTTCGGCTATGAGAATGCCAGAAAGGACCCCTTCCTCGTACCGGAAATGGGGGTCGTTTTCCAGCTCGGGAAAATCGTTGGGTTGCAACACATCGTCAGAGGTGAGTTGAGAAATGAGGCGGCGCCCGGTGCGCAACACTTCCCCATTTTGCCTCTCCTTAAGATCGTTGAACAGCCCTTCAATCTCAGAGATCATTTTTACGCCTTTTTTGAAAAAATGTGCGCATTAACTCTGCGCAGGGCTGTTCTAAAACCCCTTTCCGGATTTCTATCTGGTGGGTGGGATGCTTCTGCGCAAACAGATCGATCCAGCTCCCATTTGCCCCGTGACGCACATCGGGCGCCCCCCAAACGAGCGTAGTGGCGCGGGTCAACAAAAGGGCTCCGGCACACATGCTGCACGGCTCAATCGTCGAATAGAGGGTGCAATTGGTGAGCCTCCAATTCTCCAGGGCGGCTTCACCGGAAGTCAAACAGAGCATTTCAGCATGCGCTGTGGCATCTTTCAGGGCCTCAACTTGGTTGTTCCCCCGCGCGATGATTTTACTTTTGTGGACCAAAATAGCCCCGACAGGCACTTCGCCGTTTTCGAACGCCTTCCACGCCTGTTTCAGGGCCTCTAGCATGAATTTCTCGTCGTCATTGGCAGGGACGATCGCATAGGGAAAAGGCGCCATCTGCTCTAGCCTGCCACCATTTTTCTCTGAAGAGAGGCGATTTGCTTTTTAAGGGCTTCGACGTCGATGTGGTATTTCTTTTGAAGCCCAGCAAGCTTTTTCTCGTACTTGTCGGCCTGACGAGCGAGCTGCTGCTCGTAGCCCGTTTTCATCTCTTCGACAGATTGCCTCTCCTTTTCTACCTCGGCCTCCTCTTTTTTCTGCGCTTCTGTTGCCGTGGCTTTCACGCTTAGCTCTTGGTAAATCTCCTTTGGAAACACAACCGAGTTAAACACGCAAAACAGATAGGTATTCAACGCACCATACTGTTCAACTGCTCCTTGCATCACTTTTTTTGCCGTTGCCGCATCGATTTCCTCTAGCTCGCTAAAATTGGGGAAAAGGGTTGAAAGTTCCTTTTCGAAGTGGTAGTAGAGGTCGGCATGCTTCAGCAACCAACGGTTGCTAATGAACTCGGCAAGTTCTTCCCCTTTTTCGTTTGTTGCAACCGCTTGAGAATATGCTGGATGCAATTCGTCTGCCGTCAGTTTATTTGGATTTTTGCCGGGGAAATATTGCTTAGCAAACACCCAGTCGCGAGCCAAATGCTCTTGTTTCAAATCCCTCTTAATGGCATCGACAATCGTAGGAAGCCAAGGGGCGACTATTGCTATTTTTTCTTTATAAGTCGTATGTTTGTGCATGGTTGCAGTCCTAGTTGAGGGTTCAAGGCTAGGCGCAAGATTATCACGATCCTAGACAAAGCGCAAGGAGTAACGATGGCCCACCTAGAGAACCACCCCTTCTATGGGTATGAAATCATCCGGCAGGAGCAGTACGCCTACATCCAGAAACTGCTCGAAAAGTACCGGCACGAACCAGTCAGCGAAGAGCTCAAAAAGAAGGTGTGGAACGAACTACAGATGGAAAAACACCTAGGGAAAGTGACGATCCCCTTTAAACTCGCCGTCCGGCGAGACCCCTATGGCCGCTTCCCCGATACCATCGAGGTGATCTTAGATACCAAGGTATAAGGTCGAAATTTGCACTTGCCCTGTAATTCCCGTGTGTGATACAATAGTGGTCAGTAGTCAAACCCACAAACGCAACAATAAACAGGGAGATGAGGAATGTCTCTAGATAAAGGCACAAAAGAAGAAATCACCAAAAAATTCCAGCTCCACGAAAAAGATACAGGTTCTGCAGACGTTCAAATTGCGATTTTGACAGAGCGGATCACGGAGCTTACAGACCATTTGAAGAGAATGCCAAAGGACCATGCTTCCCGTTTGGCCCTCTTAAAACTCGTCGGCCAAAGACGACGCCTGCTCGATTATCTCAATTCGACAGATACCGTGCGTTATCAAGCCCTCATCACAAAACTCAAACTGCGTCGTTAATTTATCTATCTAAAATCCGCAAGGCGTACGCCTTGCGGAAAACTAAGGTTCTCCTCCATTCAGATTTGCCTTGCTCTCATGTCTCAAATGAGATAGACTTCCTTTACAAAATGATCAAAACAGAAATAGGATATAAGAAATGAAACATACCACTACCCTGAAACTGGGTTCTCAAGAACTAATTTTTGAAACAGGCCAAGTTGCACGCCAAGCCAACGGTTCCGTTGTATTGCGCTGTGGCGATACAATGATTTTTGCGTCCGCCTGCGCCGCTCCGAACGCCGAAGAGGGGGCCGACTTCTTCCCTTTGCGCGTCGACTACCAAGAAAATTTTTCCGCCGTTGGAAAAACGCCGAGCGGTTTTATCAAAAGACAAGGACGCCCTTCCGACCGCGAAGTGCTCGTTTCCCGGATGATCGACAGACCTTTGCGCCCTCTCTTTGAAGAAGGCTACTTTAATGAAGTACAAGTGCTCTCCTACGTCTGGTCTTACGATGGCCTCAACCAACCAGAACCTCTCGCGATCTGCTGTGCTTCGGCGGCCTTGGCAATCTCTGACATTCCTCTGATTAAGCCAATCGGCGCTGTCCGTGTGGGCCGCATCAACAACCAGTTTGTCATCAACCCTACGGCAGAGCAGCAAAAAGAGTCCACTCTCGATCTTTTGATCGCAGGAACATCCGACGCCGTATTAATGATCGAAGGGTATTGCAAATTCCTCACAGAAGAGCAAGTCCTCGACGCAATTGCTGAAGGGCACAAAGCGATCCAGCAAGTGTGTGAAACGATCCACAAATGGAGCCAAGCCATTGGCAAAGCAAAACACCGCGGAACGCTGCGCACGCTTCCAAAAGAGCTGCTCCACGAAGTCGAAAAAATCGCAGCTCCACACCTTAATGCAGCACTTGCAATCCCAGAAAAACTCAAAAGAGAAGCGGGTCTTGCCACTGCAGAAGCTGCCGTCCAAAGCGCTCTCTTCCCAGAAGGTCAAGAGCCGAAATACTCAAAAGCCAATGTGGCTGCCGCACTTAAAAAAGTGTCTTCCGACAAAATGCGCCACATGATCATCACCAAAAAAGTCCGCAGCGATGGGCGCGATCCTTTCAGCATCCGTCCCATCTCAATTGAACCAGGCTTTTTGCCAAGAACCCACGGAAGCTCTCTCTTTACTCGTGGCGAAACACAAGCGGTTGCTATTTGCACGTTAGGCGGAGAGACCATGGCACAGCGCTTCGAAGATCTGCATGGAGAGAAAAGCCACCGCTTCTACCTACAATATTCGTTCCCCCCTTTCTCCGTCGGAGAAGTGGGCCGCGTAGGATCGCCAGGACGACGCGAAATTGGCCACGGCAAACTCGCTGAACGCGCTTTAGCGGCAGCTCTTCCCGAAAAAACAGAATTCCCTTACGTGATCCGCGTCGAATCGAATATCACAGAGTCGAACGGTTCCTCTTCAATGGCCACGGTGTGCGGCGGCTGCCTCGCATTGATGGATGCAGGTGTTCCGATTAAGCGTCCTGTGGCAGGGATTGCCATGGGCTTAATCCTTGAAGATGATCAGTTCCTCATCCTCTCCGACATCCTCGGTATCGAAGATGCCCTTGGCGACATGGACTTCAAAGTTGCTGGAGATGCTGACGGGATCACGGCGTTCCAAATGGATATCAAGGTGGAAGGGATCACCCTTTCCATCATGAAGGCTGCGCTGGCACAGGCAAAAGAGGGACGCATTCACATCCTCAACAAGATGTTGGCCGTGTGTCCTCAGTACCGTCCAGAGATGTCGAAGTATGCGCCTCGCATTGAAAACATGACGATTAGACCAAGCAAAATTTCGACAGTCATTGGTCCTGGAGGCAAACAAATCCGCGCCATCATCGAGGCTACAGGTGTACAGATCGACATCGACGATAGCGGCTTGATTAGCATCGCTTCACCCAACTTCGAAGGGATTGAGAAGGCAAAAGCGATCATCCATGGCTTAACAGCCGAAGTGGAAATCGGAACCGTCTACTCTGGGAAAGTGACTTCGATCATGCCTTTTGGTGCCTTTGTCGAAATCCTTCCAGGAAAAGAAGGTCTTTGCCATATCTCTGAATTTGATAAAGAGCGGATCCAAAACCTGAACGATGTGATTAAACCCGGCGATATCATCACCGTTAAAGTGATCGACATCAACGAACGGGGTCAGCTAAAGCTTAGCCGTAAGGCAACTTTAGCTTTATAAACGAGGAAAGCTATGCCAGTGGATGTCGCCTACGATCTCGAGAATCGAAAAGCGCTCATCCACTCCCATTTCGAACACCTCGTTACGCAAACAGGGCAACCCTATTCCAGGCTCATCGATGCGGCGCGCTACTCCCTTTTCAATGGGGGTAAGAGGCTCCGCCCCTTGCTCGTCCTTGGAGCTGCAGAAGCGTTCGAAGCGCCGCTCGAAAAAGCCATGCCGACAGCCTGCGCTATCGAAATGATCCATACCTACTCGTTGATCCACGACGACCTTCCTTGCATGGACGACGACGACTTTCGCCGCGGCAAACCCTCTTTGCATAAAGCCTTCGACGAAGCGCATGCCGTTTTAGCAGGCGACTATCTACTGACAAAAGCTTTCCAAGTGATCAGCGAAGATGAAGGTCTCACACCCGAACAAAGAGTCAAGCTGATTGCCCTGATTGCAGCAAACAGCGGCGCCCATGGGATGGTCGGCGGGCAATCATTCGACATGTGCGCTGAAGGGGCCCCACTCAGTCTAAAAGATTTGCAACTGCTCCACTCTTTAAAAACAGGGGCCTTGATCACCGCATCGCTTTTAGCGGGCGCCACGATCGGCAATGCAAGTCGTGAAGAGTATGCGCTGATGAAACTGTTTGGCGATGAGCTTGGATTGGCGTTTCAGATCTTTGATGACATCCTCGACGTCACGCACGCTTTTGCTAAACGAGGCGCTCAACAATCATCCGATGAGGCGAATAACAAGACCACCTATGTGACGCTTTTAGGCATCGAAGAGGCTGCGAGAGCCGGTCAAACGCATCGAGATAAGGCTCTAGAGCACTTGAAGGCTCTGAAACGGGAGACCGGTTTTTTGGAGCATTTGGCAACAGGTGTGGGGAAAGGACATTGTCCCTCCTAGAATTGCCACCAGGGTTTCTCTGCGTCTTTCTTTGCCTGTTCTGCTAGCTTTCTTGCTTGCTCTGCAAAATTGGCAGCACCAGCATTCAATTGAGCTGCATTCTTCCCTAACCTTTCTAATTTTTCTCCCCGTTCTTGAAGCTTTGCTTTTGGATTAACAGGCTCAGACTCACCTTCGAGATAATCGGATCCCGCTTGTAATTTCCTATCTACCCAACTCAAAATGCCGCCGCTCTGCTTTCCTTTTGGAGTTGCCTGTGCGTGCAACTCCTGCACGGCAGAGGGCCTTTTACTTATCACTGGAGAGGTGGCAGTAGGCTTCATTGTTTTTTGCTGGTGCAAAGATTGAGACTTCTGATGTGCATGCTGAGGAGTGACCTTTGCATGGAATAGGCTGGTGAAGGAGGAAAGCAATCCCTTAAGCCATGCCCAAACGCCTTTCTCTGGTGGAGGTTCCAAGGGCTGATATTTTCCGTATTCTTCTTTTTGTCTTATTGGCAACATAACAACCCCCTAATAAAACTAGTTAAACTTACTTAATTTCATTTTAAAATAAATTGTTTATTTAAACAAGATTTTACTTAAACGGAGTGAGTTTAGAAGGATTTGCCAAAAAAAGCCCTTTCCAGTAGAGTGCCCCTCTATGGCTACCTCTGCTATTTCGACAGGAATCCGATTTGAAGGGGCGATCCGCCACCTTCCCCTGAAGAGGATCTGCGATATCTTCTTCAGCCTCCTGGCCCTTACCCTTTCGCTCCCTTTAACGCTCCCTCTCATGCTTATCATACGCCTTTCGTCCCGAGGCCCTGCGATCTATGGCCAGCTGCGCATCGGACGCGGTGGAAGGCCCTTTATGTGCTACAAATTCCGCTCGATGTATGCCAACGCTGAGCACCGTCTTCAGGCACTCCTGGAAAGCGATCCAGCTTTGGGGGCAGAATGGCAGGCGACACGCAAGCTGAAAAAAGACCCGCGCATCACTCGGATCGGCACTTTCTTGCGTAAAACCTCTTTAGACGAACTTCCCCAATTTTTGAATGTTCTCAAAGGGGATATGAGTGTTGTGGGGCCTCGCCCTGTGGTTGCCGAAGAGATCGCCGTCCATTATGGTCCTAAAGCCAATAAAATCCTTACGGTGCGTCCCGGAATCACAGGGGTTTGGCAAGTCTCAGGCCGCAGCGACACCTCCTATGCCGAACGGGTGGCCTTAGACGAATACTACGTGGACCACCGCAGTTTATGGGTCGATCTTAAGCTTTTTAGCAAAACAATTCCCGTCTTGCTCACCCGAAAAGGTGCCTATTGAATTGCTCTCTCGATAAAAAAAGCCTCCCTGCAGCCTTTTTGATTGGGTTATTCCTCACCCTTGCCATGCCAGCGATTCACCCCAGCTGGCGCCTTGTTTACTTCGCCCCCTGTTTAATTTTCTCGATCTACCAAAACTCCCTTCCAACTACCCTATGGCTTGCTATCGCCTGTGGAATGATCATCGACCTCTTTAGCTCCTATTCCAGCCTTGGCATCCATGCAACGGCTTACTGCGCGGCAATTTTCCTTCTCTACCCACGCAAAAAGCACATTTTTGCCGACAGTTTGACGACCTTGCCAGTCATGACTTATCTCTTTAGTGCGCTCGCCTCGCTCTTTACGGCCCTCGTCCTCCACCTCCTCGATTTGGAGGATCTCTTTTCGTGGCCCTGGGCTGGAACCGATCTTCTCCTCTTTCCACTTGCCGATGCTCTCTACGCATTCACGCTCTTCATCTTCCCCGCCCTCCTCTTTGGAAAACGGATTCCGCGCGGCAGCGACTACTTTTTGAATAAATAAAATGTCCTTCTGATATACTGTCAGCCATGAATACAACGCCGATTGCAGAACAGCTCCGCCCCCTGTCCCTCGACGGCATCGTTGGGCAAACCCACCTCGTTGGCGAAGGGGGCATTTTGTCGCGCCTCATCGCAGAGAGAAAGCCGCTTTCTATCCTGTTGTGGGGGCCTCCCGGATGCGGCAAAACGTCGATTGCAAGGCTGTACGCCAAAGCATTTGACCTCCCCTTCCGCTCGATGAGCGCGATCTTCAGTGGCATTGGCGACATCAAAAAGGTGATCGAAGAAGCGGAGAAGCACCCTCTTCTTTCAAAGAGCATTCTTCTCTTTGTCGATGAGATCCACCGGTTCAACAAAGCGCAGCAAGACGCCTTTTTACCCTTCATCGAAAATGGCACTCTTGTCCTCGTCGGGGCGACAGCTGAAAATCCTTCGTTTTATCTCAATAGCGCGCTGCTATCGCGTTTGCGCGTGTTAAAGCTCAATGCCCTTACTGACGAAGCACTCGAGCAACTGATTGAACACTACCAAAACAAGATTCAACCCCTCCCGCTTCAGCCAGAAGCCAAACAACTGCTCATCCACCTGGCACAAGGGGATGGCCGCTACCTCTACAATCTGATGGAGCATCTCCACTCCGTCAAAGACCTCAAAACAATTTCTGCCAGCGACATTGCCACCCTCCTGCCTAAGCGTGCAGCGCTTTACGACAAAAAGAACGATCAGCACTACAACCTGATCTCTGCCCTTCACAAATCCGTGAGAGGCTCCGATCCCGATGCAGCGCTCTACTGGTTTGCGCGGATGTTGGAGGGGGGTGAAGAGCCTCTCTATTTAGCCCGCCGCCTCATCCGGATGGCTGCAGAGGATATTGGGATTGCCGATCCACAAGCACTTCCCCTGGCCATTGCTGCCAAAGAAGCCTATGACACCATGGGCTCGCCAGAGGGTGAAATTGCCTTAGCAGAAGTGGTGATTTATCTGGCCTTGGCTCCCAAAAGCAATGCAATCGAAACTGCCCTCAAAGCAGCGCGGGAATGTGCACAGCAAACGTCCCATTTAAATCCGCCTGCTACGATCTTGAACGCCCCCACAGCCTTGATGCAAAACATGGGCTACGGGCGCGACTATCAGTATGACCACGACACCCCGCTTGGCTTTTCTGGTCAAAATTATTTTCCTGATGGGATGGAAAGGGAAGTCTTCTACAAACCGAAAGAAAGAGGCTTTGAAAGGGAGATGCTCAAGCGGATCGCCTACTTCGCAAAACTAAGAAAACAAAAAAACACACTACTTACAAATTAAATATAACGCAGAGACGGAGAGACAGAGAGACGCAGAGAAAGCTTCAATGATTTCTAATTTTCTCTGCGTTTCTGCAACTCTCCGTCTCTGCGTTCAATCCGTAATGATTTAACTCAGAGACATTAACTCTTACTTCTTCTCAGCGGGCTTAGGAGCTGGAGCTTTGCCATTGCCATTCTTCTGAGCAGGCTTCTCCTCTTCATCCCCATCTGACTCGTCTTCCTCTTCATCCCCGTCGTCTAGGTCATTGTCATCACTGTCGTCCTGATCGTTGTCGTCCTCTTCGTCGTCGTAGCCGTCTTCTTCGTCATCATCTGCATCTGTGTCGTCATCGTTTTCTTCTTCCCCTTTCATTGCGGCAGCGCCTGAAGATTCTTTCATCATTTCGGGCTTACGCGTTTGAAGACACATCTGATACTTATTCACTTTTTCTTTCTGGATCTCATCGACCATCGCTTGAAATTGACTTGAATCGGTCATCCCGTTCTCGCTCATGGCAGCGGTAAACACTTGCAAAAGTTTTTCGCGCAACATCTTCACACGCACTTGTGGGTCACGAATGGGGTTTGGCGACATCTGCCCCGCGCTGTCTTCAATGTCCTTCATGATGTTTCTATCTTTGGCCGCTAAAGACTTCGTAATCCCATCCCACTTGCTCTCGGGCACATTGTATTTTTTGAGAGTGCCTTTCACAATTGACTCGGGGAAAAATACCATCAACAACTCGCGCGAACACTCCTTTCTAACATCTGCATCTCCAGCCGATGAAACTTCCGCGGCACCTACTACAGCGGGAGTGACCATCGTTAACAACAACGCCGCCGCAGATAGCGCCCACCGATTCTTTTTCAAATTTTTCATACTACTCCTCCTCAGAAAGTTAATTTAAAAACCTATTAAACAAGATAGAGAATTTTTTGAATACGATTTTATTTCTTTTGAAGCTGTACAAGACCAAAACAGGTATTCCATCTCTCTTGCTGCTGTTCCTTGATGTAACCGTAGATTTGCTGTACGACGTAAGGATTCTGGATTTGAAAGCGCACAAGGGTCTTTGATAAAACTTCGAGCTGCACACGGGTCAAGATTTTGGCAGCGGCTTCTCCATCAAACGGGGGATTGAAGGGATTGGGGCGCTGTTTACTTGCCAGCGCACGCGTCCTCGCGGGGATGACGGCGCTATTCTCTTTCAAGATGCGGTTGACCTCCGGCCAAGCGCTTTGGGAGATATTGTGCATCGATAAGGCCTGATTCACGTAAACAGGGTTAAAAAACTCCCGCTCCAGCTGTGCGTAGCAGGAGGGTGGCTCTGCAAAGCAAAAAAAAGGAGCGATCAACAAGACCACTCCTACCCAGCGAATCACCGCACTCATCATTTCCTTGGATCTGGAGTATATCTGAGATAGGTTGTCTCTTCCCTGTACCCTTTTGGGAAAAGCCTTTTGATCTCTTCAGGGTCAGTAATGCTCGGCAAAATGACACACTCTTCACCCGCTTTCCAGTCAACTGGAGTCGCCACTTTGTGGTTATCAGTCAGCTGCAGCGAATCGACCACTCGCAAAATCTCTTGGAAATTTCTTCCTGTGGACGCGGGGTACGCCATCGTCAAGCGGATCGCTTTCTTAGGATCGATGATAAACACCGTCCGGACCGTTGCGCTATCTTTTGCCGTTGCGTCGATCATCCCATACAGCTCCGCCACTTTCCGATTTTCATCACCAATCATCGGAAACTGCAAATTCGCCTTTTGCGTCTTGTTGATATCGGGAATCCACTGCTGATGGGAAGAGACGCTCCCGACGCTTAAACCGATTAACTTGACTCCCCTCTTGGCAAATTCGCCGCTCAAATTAGCAGCACGGCCAAGCTCCGTCGTGCAAACGGGGGTAAAATCTTTTGGATGGGAAAAGAAAACGCACCAAGAGTTCCCTAACCATTGGTGAAACGAAATAGGGCCTTGGGTTGTTTCTGCTGTGAAATCAGGGGCGGTGCTACCGAGTTGAGCGGGCATGAAGTCCTCCTTTAGGTTAGCTCTGAAGGAAGACATACATGAGTCAAATATTTTTTTCTATAGTTTCTTCAAACGATCAACGATCGTGTTGTATCTTTCAATTGCTTGAGCGTACAAAGCTGGATAAGCTTTCAATTCTTGAATCCTTTTGTGTTCAGCGGAAGCTAGTTCGCGAATCGCGGTCCCCTTTTTAGTTCTGTCTTTTCCTTTCGGCTCATTTTCAAGAGTTGAAATATTAGTCTCAAGAGCAACCAACATTTGACCGACTTCTTTGCCTTTTTGGATCCCTTCTTTAATTCCTTTTACACTTTCACCCAGTCGAGCGGACTCCGCTTTAAGGGCGCTAATGACCCCTTGTGTGTGTTGTGTTACTCGTCTGCAAACTTCGATATCTTGATTTAAAGTTCGTTGGCGATTGCGTATCTTTAATTTTTCTGCCTCTGTAGGTGTGCGCGTATAGAATTCAGAATCATTTTTGAGTTTTTCTCGGGCAGCGTTTATGTCCTCTGGTAATGTTTCATCAACCAGCTTCCTGAGTTCGTTCGCTCTCTGATCCAGCATCTTTCTTCGGGACTCTACAAGAACGATCCCTGCATGAACATCTTGGACATCCTGGAAGTCGGCCGTCTGTTTAACAGCAAACTCCTCTAAAGAAGTCACTTTTCTATTGATCATTCCGATCGTGTCCGCCATTCCCTCATTAGAGACATCAAAGCTCACTTCTGCCTCTTCTAACTGCTCTACATCCTCCCCTTTGGCAATAGCCTTAGCCATTCGGTCTAAGTCTTCCTTGTGATGAGCAGAGAGGCGGTAATTCGGTGATTCCTCTATGTCTTTGATATCTTTCACGACATCTTGCCGCAAGGCACTGATTTTCTCTTTGATCTTCTTCTCTTCATCAGATGGGACAAAAGCGGTTATCGCTTGTTTCCCCGTGTTGATCAGGCGAGCAAATGGACTTGCAGATGCATCTTTTCCCTGTGGCGCTTTTCTTGTTTTTTCGAGATTTGCCAATGCCTGTTTTAGCTCAACAATCTTCTCCATTTTCCCTTTTACATTACCCAAAGCTTGGTTATAGGGAACGGACATACTTTCAATCTTGGTGATTTCTTTTTGAACATCATTACAGGCCCTTTGTGCCCGTTGTAGGTAAATTTGTTTCAACTCCAGCTCTTTCTTTAGACGAGCTTGGACTGCCGGATCAGTGGCTTGTTGCAATTGACGCTCTGTTTTATCCAAACTTTTTTCTCTCTTTGTTTTCTTTGCCTCTAACGCATCTAATTTTGATTTAAGAGCAGCTACATCGCCACCCATTGGTGTTGCTCCTGCATGCTCTTTAACTCCTATTGCTTCTTTTTCTATTACGCTAACCTTCTCCTCTAGGCGCTGCCTTCTTAGCTGATCGACAGTCCCTTGCTTGGTGGCCAACAATTCTTTTGACGCTTTGAGCTGACTAATTTTGTAGAAGAAAACGATTTTGGCTAGTCCTCCAATTTTTTGTTCCACCTCGGAATAGGTATCGACCATCTTGCTAAAGCTCTTCAAAAAGCGCGCTTTGTCTGCTTCAGATAAAACTCTTCCTTTAATTTTAACCTCAGCGTGCGGATTCTCTAAGATTTTTTTTGCAATTTTCTTTGCTCCCCCCAGACCCATTGCCTCAGGGCCGCCGGTGTCGACTTCCATCCCCTTGTAGAGCTTCCCCTTTTCTCCAGCTGCTAGATTGATATAACGGACCTTACCGATAGTAGTATCATTTGCTTCCCCTTTTCCTACCCACAAATCGTGAGCTTGGCCTATATTCCACTTAATTTTGCCCGCTCCCGAATCCCCACTACCCAATTTTTCATAGCCGCCCATAAAACCTCCTACAAAAACTCTTATTCTCATTTTATTATAATTGGTTTAATTATTCAAATAATTAGTTTGTTTATAATTTAATAGAAAATAGGCTGATTTTGAACAAACTTCCCTCTATTCAACTATTGAGCCACATGGTAAGATGGGTAGGCAAAAAACGGAGAGGCCGAAATGGACATTTTAGTGATTGGAATCGGATATGTCGGGCTTGTTACGGGTACGTGCTTTGCCGAAATGGGGCATCACGTCACCTGTTTAGACATTAACACCGCGAAAATTGACGCTCTTAATCAGGGGCATATTCCCATTTACGAACCTGGTTTAGAAGAGATCGTCAAACGCAATGTGAAAGCGAAACGCCTTTTCTTCACAACCGATTATGCCAAAGCTGTGGCAAGCAGCTCCGTCTCTTTTATCTGCGTCGACACCCCCATTGCAGCCGATGGGCAAGCCAATTTAAAATTTGTGAAAGAGGTCTCTGCCGCAATTGGACGTCACATGGTGGATGAGATGGTGATCGTCAACAAGTCCACAGTACCGATTGGCACCCATTTGTTGGTCTCAGAAATTGTGGCAGAAGAGCTCCTTAAACGCGGCGTGAAGCACTCTTTCGACGTCGTCTCCAACCCCGAATTTCTCAAAGAGGGAAATGCCGTCAACGACTTTATGAAGCCCGACCGAGTCATCATCGGCACCCACTGCCCAAAAGCGGCTGCTCTTATGCGCGAAATCTATGCCCCCTTTATGTTGAGCCACGAGAGGCTGATCCTGATGGACCCTCCCTCAGCAGAGCTCACCAAATACGCCTCTAATGCCATGCTGGCCGTCCGGATCTCGTTCATGAATGAGCTTGCAAGACTTTGCGAAGAAACAGGCGCTAATATCAACCAAGTGCGCAAAGGGATGGGCGCCGACAAGCGGATTGGCTACCATTTTCTCTATCCAGGACCCGGTTTTGGTGGCTCATGCCTGCCTAAGGATATCCGTGCGCTTCAATTGCAAGCTGAAAAATATGGATGTTCCCTCTCAGTCATCGAAGCCGCTGACAAAGCGAATGCCAAACAAAAAATGCGCTTGGGAGAGAAGGTCGAAACTTACTTTGCTACGCGCGGAGGGCTATCTGAACGCACGATCGGCATCTTGGGGCTCGCCTTTAAACCAGACACTGACGACATGCGGGAAGCACCCTCCTTAACGCTGATCGCCCATTTGCTGAGCCGAGGAGCCTCTGTGCGCCTCTTTGATCCCGTTGCGATGGAAAACGCTAAACGCCTCCTCCCCGACTCCACAGCCATCACCTGGTGTGCTGACGAACTTGAGGCCGCCACAAGCGCAGATGCCCTGGTGCTCGTCACCGAGTGGAAGCAGTTTCGCTTCCTCGCCTTTACAGAGATGTTAAGTGTAATGAAAGGTAGCGCTTTCTTCGATGGCCGCAACCAGTACCACCCCGAAGAGATGCTCGCCAAGGGCTTTGACTACATGGCAATTGGCATTCCCCACACCTCTGCCACAGCTAATTACCTGAGTTAATCATGTTGAGGTTCGTCGGGGCCGTACTTGGCTTCGATGGCTCTGATCTCATCTTCGAGCTTTTGAAGTTTTGTACGCAGTTGATGGACTTCTGGTTGCACATCTGCAACTTTGTTCGCGAGGTGTTGTCTGAACCCCTCAAACCCGGCCTTTTCGTCTTGGAGCTCGCCGGGGTATTCTTCTGGCAGCAGCTCGTGTACGGTGCGCGCCTGATCGTAAAAAAGCTGTTTTTGTTGTTTTTTGAGTGCTGAGAGCTCTTGCTCTTTCTGCTTCAATAATTGTCTCGTTGAGGTGTATTCACTCCTTTTTTGCAAGTAGGAACCCTCAATTTCTTTCTGCTCATGGGGAGCCAAACTTGCATAATCAACTTTAAGCGATCGAGCAGCAGCAGGCTCTCCTGAGGGAGGAATGACGTCCCGTTTTACGACTCGGCTCATGTTGCTCGTTTTGCCAGTAAAGCCTAAGTTTTTGGCAGCAGTTTCGCTAGCCTTCAGGACGTCCGCACTACTCTTCCCTGAACTGCCCCATAAATAGCCGGTGATCATTTGATAGATGCCACCGACAAATCCTTGGTTTCCAGTTGGATTAACCATGACTATCCCTCCAATCAACACGGGCTAATCGTCACTCTCGGGGACCTGTTTCCTGAGTTCTTCAATTGTTGCTTCGAGGTCTTCCACTTCTTGGCGCAGCTGCTTTATCTGAGGTTGCAAATCGTTTTTTGCTTTGGTCCTTGATTTTTGTTGGCTTTCATAATTTTCTTTTTCCTCTAAGACCTCTGCATCGTCCTCACCCCGACCCATGAATCCGCGCATGTGGGTGGCGTGCTTGGTATACTCAATTTTGATTTCATTGTTTAATTTGTTAAATTGCATTTCCTTCATCTGCAATGCTTGCTTTTTTGTTTTTAGTTGCTTTACTGCTCCTTCCAGCTGTTGGGCTGGGTCTTCTGATGGACGCACAGCGCCCAAACCCGGAGCCATTTTTGGCGAGTGAGCATCGACATCCTTTCCAGAAGGGGTAAGCGCTTCACGTTCCACAAACGCGCTAATCGCATTTGAACCCTTTGTTTTTCCTAATTTTCCCGAAGCAATGTGACTCGCTTTGCTTACAGACTCTTGGCCCTTCTCCTGAGTCTTCCCTGTCACCAAATCCCTCACCTGATGAAAAAAATGTGGGATTTTTCCTTCACCCTTATGGCCACCTGCTGGACTGGTCATACGACCCTCCTTTGTCTTCGCAATTACAACACATATAATAACAGAACAAATACATATTCTTATTATATAGTTAAAAAATAATTTATAGCAATATTGGATTATATGATTTTTAGAAGATTGTAAGAAGACAATGGAGACTAGGTCTAATTTTCAACGCAGAGGCAGGGAGACAGAGAGTCGCAGAGAAGCGGCTTTCCCTCTCTGCGTCTCTCTGTCTCCGCGTCTCTGCGTTAAATTTCTGTTTCTTTAGGTCACTTATGACTTATGGGTAATAGGATGCGGGCACGGGCGCGTTCAAGAAGCTACGCCTTCACTGTCCCTGCTAGGGCCTACTACCCTTTGGTGAAGGCGAGCTTGCTAGCCTCAGGGGGTGGGGGCGGTGGCACAGGTGAAGGGGTCTTGTGGAGCTCGTCGGCCTTTTTGAGGCGGGAGCGCTTTTCGTCGGCGTTCCAGTTGCCTTCCACGATGCAGCGGATGTCTTCGGAGTCGAGCGTTTCAAACTCGATCAACATCTGCGTCATGAGTTCGACCTTTTCTTTCTCTTTTAAGATGATATCCATGGCTGTTTGGTGCGCTGCATCGAGAATGCGACGGATCTCCTCGTCGATAGCTTTAGCGGTCACCTCGGAGTATTTCTTCTCAGCCGCTCCGCCCATGCCAAGATATTGGGATCCTTCCGATTTCTCATCATATGAAACGGCGCCCATCTTATCACTCATGCCCCATTCGCAAACCATGCTTCTGGCAAGCTGTGTGGCACGTTCGATATCTTGGCGTGCTCCACTTGAAACGTCACCGACAAAAACCTCTTCGGCGCAGCGGCCGCCCATCAGCACAGCGAGCTGGTCATGGAGTTCTTTTCTCCAATAGCTAACGCGGTTTTTCTTCGGAAGAAACATCGTCGCGCCCAAAGAGAGACCGCGCGGAATGATGGTCACTTTATCGACCGGATCGCTATTCTTGACGACGAGTCCAACGATCGTGTGGCCTGCCTCGTGATAGGCTGTCGTACGCTTTTCCCCTTCGTCGATCTCAAGACTGCGCCTTTCCTTGCCGTAAAGCACCTTGTCGCGAGCTTCAACAGTGTCTTGCGCAGTGACGGCAGAACGCCCTTTGCGAGCCGCTAAGAGGGCGGCTTCGTTCAAAAGGTTTGCCAAGTCTGCACCAGAAGAACCAGGCGTGCTGCGAGCAATCGCCATCAGGTCAACGCTCGGATCCATTTTAATTTTCTTGGCATGCACCTTCAAAATGTCGTAGCGCCCCTTAATATCGGGGAGATTGATGATCACCCTGCGGTCGAAGCGACCAGGGCGCAAAAGGGCTTTATCCAAGACGTCAGGTCGGTTTGTAGCAGCCATGAGGATGACCCCCTCATTGGTGTCAAAGCCATCCATCTCGACAAGCAATTGGTTCAACGTTTGTTCCCGTTCGTCGTGCCCGCCGCCAATGCCAGCGCCGCGGTGGCGTCCAACAGCGTCAATCTCATCGATAAAGACGATGCAGGGAGCACTCTTCTTCGCTTGATCGAAAAGATCGCGGATACGGCTTGCACCCACCCCGACAAACATCTCGACAAAATCGGATCCAGAGATCGAGAAGAAGGGGCGGTCAGCTTCCCCTGCAACAGCTTTGGCAATGAGCGTCTTCCCTGTTCCTGGAGGCCCGATGCACAAGACGCCTTTTGGGATATGGCCGCCCAGTGCGGTAAACTTCTGTGGACTCTTCAAAAACTCGACGATCTCTTGCAGTTCTTCAAGGGCTTCATCGATCCCAGCCACATCCTTGAACGTCACCTTATTCGTCCCCTTCACCATAAGCTTAGCAGGCGATTTTCCGAAGTTCATCGCTCCCGCTCCCATCCCTTTCATTTGGCGGGAGAAGACGAAATAGAGGACGAGCATGATCAAAATGAGCGGAAGCGCCGTGACGAGATAACTCATGTAGTTGGGCGCTGGCTCTTCACTCTTAAAAGTCTTTTCCAAAACAGTGTTCAGAGGCTGATCGGGTGCCTTAAAAATGCCGCCGCGGTTCGTTGGGAAATTCGCCCACTCTTCTTTGGCTGTCACAAACCAGTGGTTAAACTGCTCGGCATCTTGCTTTTCCAATGTGCGTGTCGAAACCTCTTGGTTATTGAAAAACCAAATGACATTGGCAACGCTTTGCTTCGCTTTGTCGAGTTGAGCTAGATTGTCATCCATCTTAGCATCGAGAAGGTGCGCCTTTTCCAACATGTCGAGGTAATTTCTGACGCTGCGGAGCTTCGTCAACCGCGCGTGCTCCTCCACTTGATTCAAATCGTCGCTAATCCCATTCAAGCTCGAAAGCGCTGTTGAAAAAAAAGCCACTTTTTCAGTCGGAGTCGCTTTATCATTCGCGCGCATTTCCCCGATTGATTTATCTAAATCCTTCAGCCTCTGCTTCATCAACTCATTGCCAATGCCGAGCATGGGAGAGCGGAAGCCTGTTACGAGATCGGCTAATTTACTCCCAAATTCACCGGTCGCTTCTGCTGTTGGGGCAACGCCCAATGCGCTAAAACTCTTTTGCAAGTCTGCCAAACTCAAGACATTCTTTCTTGCCAGTTGTGAAATGACGATGCTATTATCGTGATCTTGCGTGCTGTAGAATGGATCGACAACGACATAGCCGCTCGATGGTACAGGCTGTCCGGATAACTGCAAGTACCAATCGGCGGAGTCGATGATTTTTGAATGTTGCGCTGTAACCTCTTGAGAAAGATGTTCCCGTTGGTTTTTTAAATCGTGGCTCGTGCTCAAGAGCTCCAAAAACTTGTATCGATTTTTTCCCTCGTCGGTCAAGCGGTCTCTAAAACGTCCGCTAAAAGTGACGAGGTTATCGTTGATTGCCGTCTTGCGGCTGTCTTCGGGTTGGATGAGCTGTAAGTTGACGAGAGGCTCAAGCTGATAACTAAAGGCGACTTTGGCAAATTTTGTTTCAATAAACCCTTGCACCATCAGGCCTAAGAAAAAAAGGGCCATCAAAAACCATACGATGCTGTTCGAAAAGTTGCCTTTGTAGTCTTGATTTTTGTCATCCGCCATGGGAACCTGCTTTTTTCGACTGTATTTGGAATTTGATCTTAACGCATTGAACCTGTATAGGTTATATAAGCAATTCCAAGACACTCTAAATTTGTTCTGAATCTTACCACACAACACATTCGGTATCAACCGTAAAGAGTAAACATCAACTGCATCCATTGCGTCGTTGCTTCGCTCGACGATCGTTCCAGCCGTTGCCCTGTGAGCAATTCGCATGCCAACTTCCCATCAGAAACTAAGACGGGAGCCAGGCGTCTCAAAAAAGCAGGCACTTTGTGATCCGTCCACCATTTTGAAAGAGGGTTTGAGCCGGGGTAGAAATGGGAAAGGTCGGGCGGATGCAACTCGTAACGAGCTGCTGGGACGACGATTGTTCCCTCCCCTTTCCATAGCTCTTTCCACGAACAACGAGAGGGCTGAGAAGTCGCAACTAATGAACTTTTTACTTTCCATTTTCCCCACGCCACTTCTTGATCTAACCCTATCTTGACCTTTTCGGAGGGAGGGCATAGCATCGGTGCATTACAAATAAAAATTTGTTTTCGATCGAGATAGAAGGTGATGTTTTGGAAAGGGAGCGATTTGTTTGCTTTACCGCTCAAAAGCAGGTGTGAAACGGTATCGACAGCTTCGCGCGAAATCGCCACTTGAAACTGTTCGCTTAACTGGCGAATTAAAAATTTGAGTTCAAGTGGATGGAGTTCTTGAAAAGCGTTGAGATCCAAATGGTAACCAAAAGGCCCTTTGATGGCCGCATCTAAATAGGCGGCAATGCGCTCGCTCAAATACCCTTGCAATTCTTGAGATTCTTTTGCCAACCGGCAAAGGCCTGGCAGCGCCTGCTTGCCAAAGCTTTCACAAAGCATAGGGATCATCTCTGACCGCATCCTGCCGCGCAAAAAGCGACAGTCGCGATTGGTCCAATCCTCAACCACTGGAAGCTGATGCTGTTCGACGTAAGATAAAATATGTTGCTTGCTCACCTCTAGCAACGGACGCCAAACCGCCACCCCATTCAAATCGATGGTGGGGTGAATCCCTGATAAAAAAGGGAGAGTACTCCCCTCAAATAGACGCTTCAAAACTGTTTCAGCAAGATCATCGCTCTGATGTCCTGTCACAACGGCCTGGTACCCATGCGCACGTGCGAGCTCAGCAAAAAAGCGGTACCTCTCTTCGCGGCAAGCACTTTCCAAATTTCCTGAAAGAGCAGCTGGGTTTAACACCTTCTCATGGTAGGGAAAGCCCATTTGACGCACATAAGCGCCAATCTGCTTGGCTTCCTGTTCGCTTTCATCGCGCCAACGGTGGTCGACGTGCGCTACCCCTATTTTCAAAGGGAACTCTTTGACATACTCTGTTAGCGCATGGAAAAGAGCCATCGAATCAGGGCCCCCTGACAAGGCAATCAACAAAGGCTGCGCATGATCGCAATGGGAGCTTAAAAACTCTTGAAGGGCAAGGGCAATCGGATTTTTCATGGTTCAAGATAGAGTTGTAATAGAAAATAGAGAAGGACGAGGATTGCAATCACCCACCAATAAAGATAAGGAGGCTCTAAACCACCTTCTAAAACGATATCTTCCCCAAACTTCTTTGGTCGAGAGGGTCTGAGGGTCTCTTCTGGGGGGGGTTCAGGCTCTTTCTCATCGCGAAAAAGGTCTTTGAGTTCCGGGATTGCGCGGATCGGTTTCCATTGGTCGAATCCCTCGCGCCACGCATAGGTGTCGGGGGTTAAACGCCTGTCCCGTTTGAGTTCCTCTACCGTAAAAGGCCCTTCTGCCTTCCCCTGAATGTCGATGTACCAAACCTTCATACTGATTCCTTCCTGCCACATTGTAACAAATAGAGGAATTGTTGTATTATCTAATGTCAACTGAGGAAGAGAAATCCAATGCCAATCCTTTGGCGCTACTTACTTTCTGAATACATAAAAACCTTTTCACTCTGCATCGGAGCTTTCATTGCAATCTTGCTGACGATGCGGCTCGATGAAATTGCCAACTTCATCACTTTGAGTCCAAGCGGCTGGCACCTGATTATTTTCGTTTTACAGCAAATCCCCTATATCCTTCCGATCACCTTTCCCGTAGCCTCTCTCATCGCCTCTCTTTTAGTCACCCAACAGCTGTCTGAAACACAAGAGCTCACTGCCGCACGTGCCTGCGGGTTTGCTTTACGCGATATCTTCCTTCCCATTCTTCTCCTTTCCCTCTTCCTCTCGGTGCTCAATTTTTACATCGTCTCAGAGGTCGCGACCCAAAGCCACCAAAAAAGCAATCAGCTCAAAAGTGAACTGCGCTCTCTCAATCCGCTCATTCTGATCCACAACAAAAACGTGATGCGGATGAAAGGGTTTTATTTCGATACGCTAGGACCGTCCAAAATGGGTGAGTTCGCACAAGACATCGTCTTCTTTACACCCAGTCGCCACAGTCAGAGAATGAATGTAATGCTGGCGCGCGAGTTCAAAATGAACGGAGAGCGTCTCGAAGGGCGTGGAGTCACCTTGATCACAAACCAGAAACAAAAAAAACCGGCCAACAGCGAAACCGTGATGGTCGAAAATATGGCAACGACAGAAATCGGAACCGGAGAATTTTCAGACTTGCTGGAAAAGAATGTATGGAGCCTCAAACCAGATCATATGAAGCTGTCCTATCTCCTCGCAGGTCTCCAAACGAAAGAAGACAATCGAAATCAGATCATCAGTGAAGTGATGAAACGCCTCTCTGTTGCCCTATCCGTTTTCACTTTCACGCTAATGGGTCTTGCCTTTGGAACGACGATTGGGAGGCGCCATTCCCCTTTGCGAATCATCTACGTCATCCTGTTGGCAGCCGTTTACATGATCGCCTTCTTCATCGCACGCTCGATTGACGGGCCTCCCCTCGTCAGTGCACTGCTATATTTTGCTCCCCTTGCATTCATCATTCTGCTATCGTTGCGACTACTATACCGCGTCTCACATGGAGTGGAGTGAACCATGTCAATTCCCCTGTTTTCCATCTGGGAAAAATACATTTATCGCAACATCTTCAAAACGTTCTTTCTCTGCCTATTCGGCTTTTACAGCTTATACGTCCTCATCAATTACTCGAGCCACTCAAACAGCTTTCACCACTACCATTTTTCATTCGCCGCGATCTTGACCTACTACCTTAACGACTTCATAGCTCGGCTCGATTTCCTCGTTCCCTTTGCCTTGATCATTGCCTGCACACATATGCTGTGCAGTTTGAACATCCACAACGAACTCACCGCTCTTTTGATGGCAGGCGTTACCTACCGACGCATTTTGCTCCCCTTTTTTCTCAGTGCTCTACTTTGCATGGGGATTCTCTACCTCAATGCCGAAGTTGCCTCTCCAATCGTCGCTAAACAATATAAACAATACGAACAGCTCCGCAGCAGCTATAAACACCGCAAACGCGATCACCCCCACATCCAGCAAATCAGCCTCAAGGACCAATCCTCTCTCGTCTTCCAAAACTACAACAGCCTCGCTGGAGCATTTGAGGATGCCTATTGGATCCGTTCAATCGACGACATTTATCGGATGAAGACCTTAAAACCTTTGCCAGGAGTACCGATTGCAGAGCAGGTGGAACACTTTCAGCGCAATCCTGCAGGAGCGATGGTGATCACAGAGCAATTTCCCTCTCTCTTGCTGCCTGAGATCCAATTCCACACAAAAGCGCTGCTCGATACAATTACCGAACCAGAAGGGTTTGCCCTTTCTGAGCTCTATAGGCGCACCACACCGCCCACAGCCATTTTTAGCGAAAAGGAAGCGAAGTTCCTCACGACTTACTACCACAGGCTTGCCATGCCGCTTGCATGTTTATTAGCCATAATGATCCCAGCTCCTTTTTGCCTGCGCTTTACAAGAACACTGCCCAAATTCCTGATTTATGCGTGCAGTCTCTTTGCCCTCGTTTTTTTCTTTCTGCTCCTCAACGCCGCTTCGCTTTTGGGCGACCGACAAGTGCTTAACCCCGCAGTTGCCATCTGGACGCCCTGTGTGGCCTATTTTGCGATTGCCTTGTATCGCCTGTTCCCACTTTTGAAAAATGGAGGAACGAAAAAAGGATGATGGATCCATTTGACTTAAAGTTGTGGGA